>ODAJ011904617.1_pt1 | contig 23092 bp, 27 predicted proteins | sample 1539241 | NCBI WGS metagenome assembly ODAJ01 (sample SAMN02144231, study PRJEB22623) | gut metagenome | biome: sheep rumen | host: Ovis aries | place: New Zealand | reverse complement strand
CCTGTATTACCATCAGTTAACTTAGAACATAATTCTTCATCTGCATTAAATTTCATAATACTAATTCCATTAGATAAACTAATTTTAATAGTATTAGTTGATTTTCTATACACATCAACCATTTCTTTTGTTACTTTTAATCCAGTAACTGCAACTAATGCTTCATCTACCTCACTACCCCAATAATCAGACATATTTGCTATATCTAGTATAATTTGCGGGTTGCAGTTTTGCCCTTCAAATATATAATCTACATAATAGATAGCTTGATCTGACATATCTTTTAAAGCTAAATCAGTTTTTGCTATAAAGTCTTTAATATATCTTTGAGGTATTTTCAAGCCGAAAGCCTGAGGGTGTCCAATAGCGTAGTCTATATCATCAGTATCTAAACATAATTGCTTAAAATCATCAACACCTGCCAAACTACAACCACGTGCGCTTCCCGCATAAACAGTTTCATATCTATAGCCATCCATAGTCTGACCACTATATTCTTCTCCTTTTGTAAGAAGACAACATGGTCTTTGATACTTAGCCATGAACTTGTTGGCGATCAAACCTCTGACTTCCGCAGGTATATTATCATCATCTAATAGCAATAATAACACTTTATGGTCTAGTAAATGTTCATCTTCTATTTTCTTTTCTAGCTTTTCAAGTGAAGCATCTTGTACTTTTGTTTGTCTATTTTTTACATTAGTAGATGTACGAATTGCTTGTTCAACTAATTGCTCCATCTCTCCAGGCTTATGACCACGTTTAGTTGATAATATTTGATTAAAAGCTTTATACTCAAGCATACTTTCAAATACAAGCTTCTTTTCTTCTTGAGTTCCACTTCTTTGAATTGCATTTAGTAAAGGAACTATATAAAATGCTGCTCCTATTGGAGTTATTTTACTACCTAATTTAAAAGCATTTTTCTTTGCCATATAATAAATATAAGGATTGCGGATATTGTTTAAACCTGCGGTTACCAATGCTCTAGTCTCCATTGACCGAAGATCCATCATATCTCCAATCAACCCCACCGCAACTAAATCAAGAAAATCATTTGCATAATCTTTACCAAGCATATCATCTATTGCTCTACAAAACTGCCAAACAACGCCAACTCCACTTAATGCTTTATTAGGATAATTACTATATCCTTCTTGATTATTGATAATTAAAGCATAAGGATTTTCCCTGTCAAAATCGTGATGGTCAAGAATAAGTACATCAGTACAATCTTCTTTTAAAAATTTACATTCATCAGTATCATTACTTGCAGAATCTGGACAAATAACAAGACTGTAATTTGTTTCATCTAAAGATTTTACTATATCATTTAATCCATGCTGTTTTCCTTCGTGAAAACAATAATCTACTTTATTCTCAACCCAAGAAGGAAACAGTTTATATAAATAATTTATTAAAAGTGCTGCAGATGTATTACCATCTACATCACAATCAACAACTACTAATACTTGATGATTATCATTTATATGACCTATTAACATCTTTATAGCGGCTTCCATCAACTCTCCACCGAAGGCATATGGAGAGTTGACTTCTGTCTCTAATGAAGCTGAAATATATCTTTTAACATCATTAGGTGGCACGCCGCGAGTTGTCAATATTTGAACTATTGTATGAGGATATTGAATAGGCGCACGTTGTTTTATAATCATCTAAAAAGTACTTTCCAAATAGACTTTAAACTTTTATGAAGAGCCTTCTTAGATGGAGTATATTCAGTCTTTTCTTTATCTAGATTAAAAGACTTAAATATCTCATTATAATATCCAATATTACCAAACATATATTTAATAATACATAAAGCAAGACCTTTTTCTTTATCAAAAGTATCTCCTTCTTGGCATTTAACAACGGTCTTTTCTCCGTTATACCAGAGTACGATTGTTGCATTTTTATTAAAAATAACTTTATCAATACTAGATATAAAATGATTTATTGCAGCTCTACGTCTTTCAAGTTCTTCTTGCTTTTCTTCTTCTTTAGCTTTTTTATATTCTTCTTCAATATTCTTTTCAAGTAATGTAGCTAAAAGTTCATCTGAAAAAATACTTTCTTCTCTTGGAGTAAGCTCATAATCTGCTGTAGAGTTATAAAATACCCTTCCCTCTTTATCACTACAAGGTATTGTTATTTTAAAAAATTCATCTTTCATTTGTTTTACCTCTTTTTCTTTTTTTATCTATATTATATTATATAAAATTTTTTATCAAAAGTCAATCTAATGTGATCCTGTTCTCATATAAATATTCAAATATCTCTCTTCCTTTATCAATAGGAGAATCTTTGTACCCTAATAAATTACCTTCTATATCAAACATAAAACTAATTTTAACAAATCCGCTATATTTTTGATGAATTTCTGTTAATTTTTTAGTCCATCGTTGCCACTCTTTATCTCCAGGTTTTTTAAATTGTTTATCAAAGGCAATTATAACTTCTTCAACTCCTAAATCTGTTAATAGTTTAAATTGATGTGAAGTTAAATTACTTCCACAACACGCAACAGATATATCAACATCAAACATAGAGTCAAACATTAAACAAAATTTTTCGCCTTCACCAACTATAGCCTTCTTGTTATATTTAATCATATCTTTTGAAAAGTTTAAATTATATAAATTAAAACCTAATGGATGATTATACATTTTTCCATTGATAATTGCAGGGCGGTACTTACCTTTATTTTCATTATCTTTAATAAGAGTTCTTTCTCTTATTCCTATCATATTTCCATCTTTATCAAAATGTGGTATTACTACTCCATAATTATATGGATCAAATCTAATCCAGTGTGCATCCATAACGACCTTATTAATACCTTCTCGTTCCCACGGTCCGATATGTCCTTGCGGCAGCCACTTAATTACATCAGGGCTAATTTTTTGAAATTCGATTCTTTTTTGCTGTTCGTCTACTTGCTTAACTCTCCGCCATTTATTAAAAATTTGAAAATCTGAATTCTTATTCGTATCTTTCTGAAAATCGTAAACTACATCAAGAGAGAAGAAATTTATAATATAAATTTGAGTATCATATAATGTCATTTCTATATTAGATTGTATCTTCATTATCTTACGAACAAGGTCAAATATATCAAATCCACCAGTCTCCGCACATCCTGTATAACACTTAAATAAATGAGTATTTTCATAATAATAAAGTTTATATGAACCACTTCCATCTGCGGGATTGTGGCAAATAGTGCGGGAGACAAGGGTACCGATTCTTTTAACAGGCTCCCCGCCGTGTTCAGCTAAAAACTGTTCTACTTGTTCTAAAGTCAAAGAATTTTTAATTTCATCTTTATCAAATTTAATACTCATTAAAATGCACTCTTCCATTCTTTTGTAGATTTAACATTAATTATTAAATCTTCCATTTCAATAGGTTCATATAAATAAGTTGTTACAAATTGTACGTTGATGCGGCAGGTACCTAAATCTGGCTTACACCAAAGGAAAATATGATTATATCTTCCGCGTCTATTTTTATATATTGATATTTTAAGTGTTGGTATTTCAAATCCATTTTTATCACAGAACATTTTGATACTTTCTCTATCTTGATCTGTCACTGGAAGCATTATCATACCTGCATCAACTTTATCTGCTATTGCTTTTGCACCTCTTAAAAGATTTTGGTCAAAAGTCTTAGATTCGACATAATCTCCGTTTAACTGAGTTGAAGTTAAGATAAATACATCATTCTGTCTAGCTATATCTTTTAATCTAACGCTCATCATAAATAAAACATTATCTTCTCTTAAACCTTTAACATTTGCTCTTCCACTTATTTCACTTAAAACTTTCATACTTGAATGGATATAATCAAAGCAAATATATCTAATACCGTATTTTCTAATACCTGTTTTAACTACATCTTCAACATCTTTAAGTCCAAAATCAGGAAGTTCTCTTATATATAGAGGAGAATTATCTATTATATTTATGGCTCTTTTAATTCTTTCTAGTTCCCCTTCCTCATATTTATTCTCAAGAATATGTTCTTCAGGTACTCCAGAAATAAAAGCCCACATCATAGTTTGTATTTCATCTGCGGACTGCTCTGTTGTTATATAAATAGTAGGTTCAGCAGAACCATTTGTTTCCCATTCTTTTGTAATGGGATTATATAATTCATTACAAGCAAAATTACAAGCATCCGCAACCATTAATCTTGACTTACCAAAGTTAGTTGGTGCAGAACGAAGAAATACACAACCAAATCTTGCTCCTCTAAAAATTTTATTAATGTACTTCCCGCACATTGGATAACCAACATTTGGTGATTTTAATAAATCTTCAAGAAGCTCTTTTTGTCCTTTAGAAGCTTCTATTATATCATCTGTTGAATTAGATACATATTTTAATTTAATATCTTCTATTTTATCATTTATTAAATCTGCAATTTCTTCAAGAGAATGATTATCTAACCAATCTTCTTGCTTTTGTTTTAATTTAATATCTGTTATATTATTTGCATCATATATATATGAAACATTAACTCCTATTGAATCATACATACGGAGTAATGTGAACTTTTTTAATCTATTATAATAATAATCAAATGTAGCAACATTTATTACTTCTTTACACTGTTCTAGCCATTCTGCTCCATTATAACTCTTATATACTGCATATTTCTTTTCTCTTTGTTCAAGATAATCTTCTATTGCATTAACAGTAATTATTTTTGCGCCAAGAGCATGAAGATTATATATAGAACCAAACATTATTCTATGAAACTCTTGTGGAAAGTCTTCTTCATTAAAATTATATTGTTCTTCATCTAATAGTTCTGGATTTTGATAAATACTACCAATTACTTGTATAATAGATTTTGTGTCAATGTAGTTACTCTTCATCATCATCCTCCATATCTAAATTAAATAGTTTTGGCATTTTTTGTTTTGCGGTTGGTGGTTCAATCTCCACTATACGTTCCTTTGTGGCGTCATAAGTCCCCGTTCCCGCACGTTGAGAAGCTATATAAATATTATAATAATAATTTTGAGCATCTTTATAACAAAATGGAATAATTCCTATTGAACCATCTATTAGTTTTTGCTTAGAATTCTTTTTTACTTCATAAAAATATATAAGAGTATAATACATACCATTATAAGTAAAACCATACTCTTTATGCCATGCTTCAACTATCTTTTTAAATTTAACATAATCAAAATTCTCTTTTTGTTGCTCTTTAACATATCTATATAAAGTGTCATAATCTTTTTCATCTTGTGTTTTATTTGCTTCATTCTGCTTGCCGCACTCTACATGGGCATATCTATTTGTTCTAGGCTTATACCATATAATATCTTTCCCATCTTCTTGTGCATCAAACGTCTTACCACAAAATAAACACTTTACCATATGTACTGCTGCCATTATAAGCTCCTTTATTTTAATGCATTTAATATTGCAACAAGGTTTTTATTAATTTCCTTTGCCGCAGACATTGGAATTCTTTCATCATTAATTAAAATCATCTGTATATCTTTTACTAATTTTATAATGATTTTCTTTTTATTATCCATATAATCCCACCACCTTTTTTATTTATTTCTATAATAATTATAGCAAATTTTTTATAAAAAATAAAGAGGAGTATTTAATGAACTTAAATACTCCTTTGAATAAAATGTGGGGGTGTATAGGACAAACATTATTTTTTATAATGTTTTTATATCTTCAACAATCAAAGCAAGCTGTTCAACCTGATCTCTATTCATTTCGTTTACTTTCTTGCCTTTTCCTAAATACTTATCTATAATCTGAGTTATTCTAGGTGCATAATATGTACCCATCTTCTCTTCATCCTTGCTAAATTCATCAATACACTTATTAAAATCTTTCATAAGTTCATCAAAATCTAATTCAGCACTTGTATCAACATAGTTATTATCTCTTTCATCAGTAAATAACTCTTTACCATCTTCAGCAGCTTGCTTATCAATAGCATCTGCAATAGCATTTACAAGATTATCATAACTAAATTCAATATAATCTGGTGTATATTTAAAGCGGGAGCCCGCCTCAAATCTCTGTGTACCTCTCATAAATAATAAGGTTTTATCATTTCCCTCATTATCTGTTACCGCTCTTGAATATCCAATAATATCTGCCATTCGTGCAACAATATTATTAGCTCTCTTGTCAAGTGTAGGTACTATCTTATTATATTCATTACCATTCTCGTCTTTGAAAGTCTTATCTGTTCCATGAGAGATAAGGATAATACCATAACCAAGCTGAACAATGTTTCTTAGTTTTTCATCAAATTCATTACCTACTAGAGCATATCCTTTACCATAAGGAATATCTCCTACTGAACTAACTCCTTCGTTAGAACAAATATATTTTTCGCAACAAGAATAAGCAATATCAGCAGTATCTATAATGATAGTTTCAAATCTTGCTTTAACTTTTTCATCTTTTAACTGCTTTAATACTTTTATCATATCAGCCCAACTATTCATTGGCTGAGCCATAACTCCAGCGAGGGCATTATAACCTTTTTCAAACGCTAAAAGTAGTGCATTAGGAAACTTTGAGGCGATTGTGGTCTTGCCGCTTTTCGGCTCCCCATAGAAGAAGACCGAATATCCTCGAAGGTCCCTACTTACTTTATGAGGCTGAAGTCCAAGTAAATCTATATCCATTCATTTTCCTCCTTATACAGAGTTCTTCAACTGGTTATTACCAGTTGAAGCTACCCTTTGATACAGTATTAGCTGCCTGTGCGGCTGGTGAAGCACCATTTCCGCCCTGTCCCTGAGAAGCTCTCCACTCTTCAGTTCTCTTCTTTTCAGATGCAAGATAAACTTCTCTGTCCTGAAGAGCCTTTTTAAGTTCATCAGCAGTAATAGTTTCTTCTGTATCAAACTCATAAGGAACTGGGTTTGCTCCAGTAATTACATACTCTCTTGTTCTATGTGTTACAGTTTCAACTGCAGCCTCTCCAAAAGCAGACTCAACAGTCTTCTGTGTTGTTGTAAATACATTAACAATCTTACCCCATACCTTTGTATATACAGGATTAGTCTTTGATGCACCAAGGTCAATAAAATACTTCATAGCATCCTTATTTCTTGCTGTTAGAGTAATAGGATAAATTGCTGAGTTATTATAATTAAATACAATACCCTCGATTGCAACATACTCATCTCCCTCGTCAGGAACCTTCTCTATAACATTTGAAATAACAATATCAAATGAGAACTTATTTCTACCAGAATCTCCTTCAGGACGAGCTTTGTCTGGTGTTACAAAAGTAATAAATCCACCTTCATTTCTTGGCTGACTTACAACATTCTCCTGTCCCTGTGGATAGAAGTCATTTGTCTGATAAGATGGGTTAAGTCTAATCATCATCGCATCAGCATAACCATCTGTAACAACTGTTTTACAACCATCTATAATCTTTTTTAATGCTGTATAATTATTATTTGTTTTTCCGCTTGCATATGTTGGTGCAACATATGTATAATGAACCTGAACAATATTATCACAAGTTTCTGATGTAGCTACATCAATAGTACCAGTAATAAAAGGTGTTCCAGGATTCTTAGATGTTTCGCCTGTAACTTTTTCTTCTAAATTAAACTGATAAATTTTACCTTCAATATTCATAGTATTTTCATTCTTACGCATTATTTTCTTTCTCCTTAAATAATATATTTATAATAATATTATAACAAAAATTTTATTCATTGTCAAATTCACAAGTCATACCCTTGTCTGTTATTTTATATGATGCAGGATTGCCTGCCTGCTTTTCAATATAGCCATCTGTTACTAGCTTGCGCATAGTTCCAGATACTGAACGACCAGAGATGTCCATTCTTTCTCCTAGGGACTTTGCAGAAATCCAATCATTTACTTCGCGCATTTCCTTTATGATAGCAATACCCTTTTCTGTAAAGGCTTTAGCAGTGCTTGCACTCTTTTTATAATCCTCAAAGAAAAGAACTGCATCAGTAGGAATATCTAATGGATCTTCTGCATTATAAAATAATCTTTCTACAGTTTCAATAAAAACCTTTTTTCTTTCATCTACCATAATTATTATTACCTCTTTTATTTATTTTCATTTTATATAATAATTATAGCAAAATTTTTAAAAAAATGCAATTTTACTCAACAAAGATTAATTCAGAACTATATGGCAGAGTATGAACCCAATCTATAAATGAACTCCACTCCGTGAGTATATGACCCTTGCGCTGCCGCACAATAGAATAAAGATTTTCATAATTCATAGTTACTGTACGAGTTTGAAGATAACCTTCCGGAAGTATGCGAATAAGCTCTTTCCAATATTTCTTATCTTGTGTTTCTACAAACCTTTGACGAAGTGTCTCACATATATCAATTATGTAATTCCAAACTTCATCTGTATAATCGCCGAGATTATAAGGCTCCTTATCGAAAACTTTAACTGATTCAAAGTCATCCATTTCAAAATCGTCTATGGTTATAGGCTTTGAAGCAAGCTTGTGCATTGTACTTGTACTATTTGCTGTTGTACCTACTTTGTATGTATCAAACTCTTTCCACCAATAAAGAGGTGCTGTAATATCTACCGATACCATGATTTGGCGCATAAATTTACGATGTTCTGGACCAGCCTTAATAAGCCTCTGAAGAAGATCTAAATCGTTTGGACCAAGTTCTGGTTCTGAATTATCTTCAAAGAAAACCGAATCCATTTTATACCAACTATTCATTGGATTGCGGGCGCCACGCACAGCATGATAAAAGCCCCATACATCTGTATCCAAAAATTTCATTATATAAATTCCTCCAATATTTCATCACAAAATCCGTATTCAATAGCTTCATCTGCAAAAAACCACCAATCATCTCTATCTTTTTCTTTATATAGCTCTGGAGTCATTTTTGTATTATCTAATAAAAATGTTTTTAATTGATTTAGTAAATTTTCATAAAACTTTGAAAAGTTTTTAAATTTACCTGCATCACCTATCATACCACCAGAGCCTTCATGGAATAAAAATGATGCGTGAGGATAACTAAATCTTCTATGACCTGCAACGAAAATACATAATCCCATACTATATGCAGATCCCATATTAATAGTGTATATAGGCGTTTTAGACATTTTAATAGCATCTATAATAGTAAATCCAGCTGTTATATCTCCACCATGTGAATCTATATAAAGTTTTATAGGGACTCTTTTTTCTGATTCAATATCCTTATCAACAGTATTCCACATTCTAATAAGATGACTAATAGCTTCTGCACTTTCTTCATCGACATCTGCTAAAAATAATACTCTATCAATAGCGTCATATGCTGCACTAACATCTTCAATACCTTTAATTTCTGATGTATTATTTAGATAATTGATTATAAAATCTTCTGGTGTTACATCTGCTATTTTTTTATCATCCATAAACTTTTTTTCTTCGCTCATATTAATTATGTCCTTTCACTCCATTATATCCAAATGTATCTGCTTGATATAATTCTATAAAATATTTTTCTTTTTCATTTAATTCACTTTGAGTACATTCTTCTATTAACTCAAAAGTAAAATTATTTAAGCCATATTCTTGCATAGCTTTATATAGTTTATTACCTGGTGGTGTATCAATACCAAGTCCGCATTTACAATGTTCATTCCAACGCTTATAAACATCTACTGCCTGTCCAATATAACATTCATCAGTAATCTGATTTGTTATTTTATATATTCCGCATTTAGTTTTTGCTTGTAATATAAGCGGAAACTGCTTTTTGGCAAGAGGCTGCCAATAGGTCTGCCATATTAGCATACAGATAATTCTTGGCTTATTTAATTCGCGTTTTACAATTTCAAGTCTGCGGGAGTCAGCTAAATCTGCTTCCGACGGAATTAATCTATAATTATCTTTATCATCTTTTATTTCCTGTTCTTTTAATAAGGCTTCATGTGCTGCCGCGCGTGTAGCCTTTAATTTATCTAACTCTTGAGTAACTTCTTGAATTTGATTATGTAAACTTAACATTTCAACATCGAAATGACGTTCATAATCGTTATAAGCTACTTCTAAAGTTTTTCTATATTCTTGAAAAGCATTATCGCTTATTTCTTTATTTTGAGATATTGTTTCAGATATATTATTTCTTATATTATTTAACTCTTGATTTAAATGATTCCTGCTATTCTCATCTACAAGAATTTCTTTTCTAATAATTTCTTTAGCAAATGTAAGTTCTTGAACTTCTTTAATTAATTTATTCTTTGTTTGAATAAGCGCTTTATTCTTTAATTCAGTTTCTTTATCTATTTGATGCTTTTTAAATAAGCAAAAACTTAATATTAAACATATACAAAATAAAAGTGTTATTATAATAGCCATTTTTTATCCTTTTTATAAAAATAAGGGTTAGATAATAAATCCAACCCTTATTTATTTTTTATTAAATTGTTTAATTATATTTAGGCATTCTTTGCTGCAAGCTTAGCCTGTGCAATCGCAAGTTCCTCAGCCTCGATAGACTCAACTGTTGACTCACGTCCCTTGTCTGTAAGCTGAATAAACTTAACAGCCTTAGGTGTTACATGACCTTCTTCATCCTGTACTTCGATAGAACCAGGGATTCTTTCTACATATCCCTTTGTTTCCTTGTTCTTGCCTGTTCCTACAAGTGCAGAAGTAACGATACCGTTAACTGACTTTATTGGAAGTCCTGTTGCATCAGCAATATCTGCTGCAATAATCTGCTCTCCATCATGCTCTTTAAGATAATTAAATACTGTCTTTGTGTTTTCCTTCATTAAACATTTCTCCTTAAAATTTTTTATTGTATATTTTTATTATAATATAAAGTATGTATTTTTAACACCTTTATTTTATATATCTATTATACGAAAATTTTTCATAATTTTCAACTGTCTGCATCACCTATTGCGGATTCAAGGTAAACTGTAACCATCATTAAATCCTCAAAAGATAAGTCACTTATCATGTCAGACACAAGTCTATCTAATTTTTCATTATCTTTTCCTTCATATAGATTATGATATTTAATAATATCTTTTGCAATTTTTTGTAGTTTTTTATCCATATTACGAAAATATATACGTCTTTCTTTTCTATTCATTAAAACAAAGCCTCCGCTTCTTCATCTGTAACATAGGTTGCCCATGCTATGATAGCAGACCTATAAAATATATTTGAATCACCTTCTAGGCACAGTCCACGGGTGACTGTACCATTATAAGGATTAATAGCTAAAGTTCCAACTATTTCATGTAGATTTCCTGTCCCAGAATAGTCGCATAAAAAATGTATTCTTTTATTAATTGGACAATTTTCTATATCTTTTCTCCATATTTTATTCATCTTTCAACATCTCCATTAATTCTTGTTCAATAATTATTGGTATATTTAATTCTTTAGCCTTTTTATTTTTTGAAGAAGTAGAATTTATATCATTATTAACCAAATAATCAGTTTTTGAAGAAACAGAACTAGATACTTTACCGCCTGCCGCTTCAATTATATCAACTAATTCTTGTCTATTTTTAAAATTTTGGAGTTTTCCAGTTATTACAAAATTGTAGCTTATAGATTTAACACTATTGTCCTGATGCTCTGCGGGCTTAAATGTTATATAATCTACAACAGCATCAGCTTCATCATAATTAAAATCATGAAGTGCGCGATTCATCTCTGAACCGAACCCATTCCATTCTGTAAAATCAAAATCTTCGTGTATTAAATCTCTAAATTCTTTCCATGTTTCTACGTGTTCACAAATCTGTTTAGCCACGCGGGAGCCGATCAGAGGGATACCTAATCCTGATATAAATGCGTGTAAAGGTGCTTCCGCAAGTCTGTTATCAATAGCTTTGAGTATCTTATCTACTGAAGCCTGACCAAAACCGTCTTTATTTATCCATTCTTGTTTATGCTCTTTTAATTTAGGAATATCAGTTATATCATTAATCCATTCCCAATCTGTTAACTTTTCAAGTGTCTTTTCTGAAAGACCTTTTATATCAAGACCTTTCTTACCGCAAAAATGATCAAGTCTTTGAACTAATTTTCCAGAGCATTGTGGATTATCACATATAAGATTTTCAATACCATTATCAGATTTCCATATGTCACAAATACTGCCACAAGCAGGACATATAAAATATCCATCTATACCATTACAATCACAGGTTGCACCACCCGCCGCAATTATTTCACCATAAGGTCTTTTATCTGCCCAAACTACTTGAGGTATTATTTGATTTGCTTTTATAATCTTAATCCTCTCTCCATGATAAGGATCACGTCCAAGAGTGTCATACATAATGCTCATATTATGAAGTGAAGCTCTTTCAACAGTAGAGCCATCTATATCAATAGGCTCAAATACAGCAACGGGCGTTAAAATACCATTTCTTGATACATCATAATCAATATATTTTAATCTTGTTTCATATTCTTCGTCATAAAATTTATATGCAAGTCCACCTTTAAAGTGATGGTCTGTACGTCCTGCAGCTTCATATTCATCAATATCATCATACTTAAAGACAATGCCATCAATAGGATAGCTATATTCTTTACATATATTTTGAATAACTTTTATATCATCATTTATATTAAATTCAGTAAAATGTTTATCAAACATTGGAACAACAGTAAAACCTATTTCTTGAATAAAAAATAATTTTGAAGAAAGAAAATTAGTATCTATTCCTTCAATAACATCCCACACTACAAAAGTTAGTTTTCTATTATAACATTCACCATTATCAAGAAGTCTAATACTGCCTGAAGCATAGTTACGAGGGTTTTTATATTCTCCTCCAACTTCTTCAAAATCTTTATAAGTACAAATTATTTCTCCGTCAATAGTAAGAGGTTTTTTATATTTTATTCTTTTAGGAATAGAAGGAATAACCATTGCATTATGAGTTATATCTTCTCCAACTTCACCATTTCCTCTTGTTTCTGCGGAAACAAGCTTCCCGTCCTCATAATGTAAAGAACAAGTTAATCCATCCATTTTAGCCATTACAATATAATTTTTATCGCCAATAAAAGATTTAACTTCTTCTATATCTTTTGTTTTATCAAGAGATAACATCGGATGATTATGTTTAACTTTTTTAAGTTCATTTACTACTTGATAATCTATCTTTTGAGTAGGAGATTCTTCCCATATACAATCTGGATATTCTCTTTCATACTCTGCAACTTCAAAATACCAATCATCCCACTGTTTATCTGAAACCATAGGATGACCTTCATCATATGCTTTTGTCCATTCATTAAGACATTTTATATGTCCAATATAATCTTCTGCACTAATCATATTATCCTCCTATCTGTTGCTGTGGATGTATCGGAGCATGACTATTCATTTTAGCTGTTTCTATATTTTCTGCACTTGTTGTATATGTTACAGTTTTTTGTTCTCCTCCACAATAATAACACATTGGTGTTATTGGAGAATACACTCTTCCACATATTGGACACTGCCATCCTTGTGAAACTCCTATATTTTCATTTATCATATTTATCACCTCAATTTTTTTAATAAAGAATTAAAATATTCTAATTCTTCTTTATCTTCTTTATCTCTATCTTCATCCTCACTAATACAACAACATTCAGATTTCCATATGCTAGTAGCTTCTTCAACTTTTTCTTTATATAGTTCATAAAGTTCTTCTATTATTTCATTCATATTTATCACCCTTTTTATTTTCTATATTTTTAAATATCTTGTTATATTCATCTTCAAAAAATAGAAATTGTTCATATATAAAATTTTTAAGTTTAAATTGAGGACAATGAATACAATCATTTATTTCCATATATTTTTCAAATATAAATTTATCATTATTCATTTTACACTTTTTTTCTATGCGTGGACCATGATAAAAAGTTTGTCTAGACTCCCAATCTATCTCTTCATAACTAGGATGTTCTATTTCATTATAGTTAATACAAGAAAAGCAAGGCTGACTTTCAATAACATTTTTTAAAAATAAATATCTTGTTTTAACATATTGTTTTTTTACATTTACACTTAAATTTTTTACATATTCTTTTTCTTCTATTAAATTCATATATTATCACACATCTTTCTTGTTCATTTTCTATAATAATTATATCAAAATTTTTAATAAAAATCAAAAAGAGGAGCTAATGCTCCTCTTCCATATGAAATTCAATTTTATCCCATTTTTTTATATCTATAGTTTTAATAAAATCACCTTCATTATGTCCACGACCAGTTGTTGCATAAAATTCATTTTCAAATTCAACTTCAGCTTGGGGTATATGCATATGAACTAAACGTGGATTTCCATCTTTGCCACTTGCAAAAAATTCAAGGTCTAATACACATTCTCGTAATATTTTCATAATTTAATTACCCTTTCAATTTTACTACCATTTACAATCTGTACACCTGCGGCGGTGCGTCCCATGACGCTTATACCTTTGGCTTCTATACAGATGGAGTTTGGTCTTCCGATGATGAGAAGATGATCACTGTCGTTGATAAGGGCTCCTCCCGCAACAGAGTTTTCTGAAACAATGACTCCGACTCCTCCTCTGTTTTGTAATGGGATATCTGAGGTCTTAACTCGTTTACCCAATCCCGATATGGTAAAAATGCCAATATCATTATTTTGTCGTTGAGAGATAGGTAATCCAACAAGAACTTCGTCACCTTCCTTTAATTTAATAGCTTTAACTCCCGCAGCAATTCTACCAATAGGAGCAATATCTTTAGTTTCAAATTTGATACCTTTACCACATTTAGTAAGAATAATAACATCTTCTTCATTTAATAAAGTTACATTAGCAAGAGAATCACCATCTTTAAACTTTATAGCTTGAATACCTGTTGTTTTCTTAGTATTCTTAAATTCATCTAATTTAGTTTTCTTTATTAAACCATTCTTAGTGAAGAATACAACATATTTAGCATCTGTCTCTCTAAACTGAGAAGTTACATACATAATTTTCTCGTTTGGATTAAGTTTTAAAAGGGTGGCAAGATTAGTACCACGTGAAGCATTGGTTCCCGCAGGAACATTATCGACTAACATTCTAAACATTCTACCTTCAGAAGTAAAGATAAGTAATGTATCAACAGTGTTGGTTGATATAGATGATAATATTGCATCATCTTGTGTCTTTACACCTTTACCATTTCTCTTTTGTATCTTAAAAGAAGTCTTTGGAACTCTTTTAATATCTCCAGACTGAGTGCATATAACTACTACATCTTCTGGCTCAACTAATTCTATTTCTTTTTCTTCTTTTGGTACTTCAATTTGCGCGAGCTCTGTCCTACGCGCATCACCATACTTCTTTACAATTGCACTTAAACGACGCTTTAATTCTTCAATCTGCTTATCTTCTAATCTTACTAATTCATCAAGTTCATCTATCTTTTTACTTAAATCTGCTTTTTCATTTTCAAGTTTTACACCTTCCAATTTTGCAAGAGAAGAAAGTTTCATATTAAGTATTGCAGTTACTTGATTATCTGTAAAATTATATTTTTCAATTAAGGCTTGTTTTGCAGCAGCACTACTTTCAGATTTTTTGATGATTGCTATAATGTTATCTATATCTGCTAAAGCTACAAGTAATCCTTCAACTACTTCAAGTCTTGCAAGTGCTTTATTTCTATCAAATTTTGCTTCCCGCACAATACACTCAATATTATGGTCTACATAAATCTTAATACAATCTTTAAGATTTAATTCTGTTGGTGTTTTACCTACAAGACCAACCATATTATAAGAGAATGAACTCTGCATATTTGTATGAGCATAAATCTTATTTGCTATTGCATCCGGATTAGCTCCACGCTTACATTCGACTACAATACGAATACCTTTTTTATTTGTATTATCACTTACGTCATCAATACCATCTATTTTACCATCCTCACATGCCTGACCTATTTCTGTAACAAGTCCCTCTACTGTCTGACCATAAGGAATTTCATAAAATATAATATTATTTTTTTCTACTTTATATTTTCCTCTAATTTTAACAGAACCATGCCCAGTTCTCATTATATTAGGAATATCATTTTTATTGATAACTATACCACCGGAAGGGAAGTCTGGTCCTGGTAGCATAGGTTCTTCTCCATTCAGGTACTGACCAATGGCTGCCGCAACCTCATTCAAATTATGCGGCGCCCACTTACAAGCCATAGCAACACCAATACCTTCATTTGGGTTACAAAGAAGATTTGGAAAAATAGCTGGAAGTGTTACTGGTTCTTCATCTGCTTCATCATATGTAGGAATAAAATCTACATTACCTTTCTTTAACCCTTGAAGAAGTCCATCCTCGGCAATCTTTGAAAGGCGGGCTTCCGTGTAACGCATATGCGCAGGTCCATCACCAATTACATTACCATTGTTACCATGAAAATCTATCAAAGGATAACGCATAACCCAATCCTGTGATAACCTTACAAGAGCTCCATATATAGAGGAGTCACCATGCGGATGAAGGCTACCCATTACATCACCGACGATACGTGCAGCTTTAACATGTGCCTTGTTCGATGTTCTACCTGTGTTATAAGCTCCATATAGGATCCTTCGCGCGACTGGCTTCAATCCTGACTTAGCATCAGGGATCGACCTATCTGTATTGACGGCTACTGCATATTCTATAAAATTAGTACCTAATTCTTTAACTATATCATTCTGCATTATATGTAGCCTCCTCACTATGTTTCTTTATATACTCTTTTCTTCCGATTACTCCAGTACCCATTAATTTATCAAATAAATTATTTGCTTCTTTTATATCTTCCACTGTTATCTGCTTTATAATACGTTCATCAGGATTGGTTAAAGTCTTTTCAGTTTCGTCTACATCCATCTCACCAAGACCCTTCATTCTTCCGACCTGATACTTCTTTCCTTGATGTGACTTACGATATTCTTCAAGAGCTTCATCATTTTTTAAATAAACATATTTATCTTTTCCTTCTGTTATCTTATAAAGCGGAGGTACTCCTGCATAAACATATCCATCTTCAATAAGCTGTGGACAGAAGTTCCAAATAAAAGTATAAAACAAATTCTTAATATGCGCTCCATCAACATCAGCATCACTCATAATAATTATTTTACCATATCTTAAATCATCTTCATCATAAGTAAGCTTCATTGTCTTTGGATCAGCCTTTAATCCAAACGCTTCAATCATTGTCATAATTTCTGCATTTCTCTTTATTTTTTCGAGAGTGGCTTTCTGAGTATTCAATATCTTTCCCCTCACTGGCATCACAGCTTGATATTCATTATCACGAGCAAGCTTTAAATTACCTGAAGCACTATCTCCCTCAGTTATATATATTTCACATTTTTTTCTATCTTTACTTTTACAATCTGCAAGTTTACTATCAAACTTTAATGCTTTTTCTTTTTTCTTATTAAGACCTCTAGCAGTTTCTCTAGCTTTTTTAGCAGCTTCGCGCGCCTTCTTTGCATTGATAGCTTTATCTGCTATTGCTTTTATTTCTTTTTCATTAGTTTCTAACCAAACTCTTAAATTTTCTGCAAGAGCCTGAGTAAATATTGCAGTTTCAATCTTAGTTACGCGTGACTTAACCTGAGCATCATATCCAACATTAGGCGCTGTCATATTGAATACAATATACATACCTTCTTGAATATCATCACCTGTTAAGTTTTCATCTTTATCTTTTAACCACTTTTTATCTCTAAAGAATTTATTAAATTCTCTAGTAAGTAATGTTTTAATCTGTGTTATATGTGGACCAGAATCTGTTAGACCTGTATTTACATAAGGGACAATAGTAGATGAATAATTAGAAGTATAAGTTAATACCATATCCATCTTATATTTACCCTCTGTAAACTGCATATTAAATCTATTCTTTATAATTTCATTATCTTTAACTGCATCATCTACTAAATCATTAAGTCCGTGTTCAGAATAATAGTTTGTTATAGTTCCATTATCATTTAATTCTATTGTTAAACCAGGACATAAACAAGATATTGTTTTAAATAAAGACTTAATTTTATTTATCTCTACTTCTGTATGAGTAAAAAATTCTTCAGATGGTTTCCATTCTATAAGAGTACCCGATTCTATTGAAGTGTTTGGATACTTCTTTTTATCTCCTAATATTCTTTTTTCAAAGACACCTTCTTTAAACCAAACTTCTTCTCCTTTTCCATCTCTCCATGTTGAAGCACAAAGATAATGTGAAAGAAATGTTGTAATTTTACTACCAATTCCAAAAGAACCAAGTGAAGTTCCTTCATAAGTTCCGTCCTCTCTGTACTTACCCGAAGTATTAAGAACACTAAATGCAGCTTCAAGAATAGTTTTTCCATCATCTCTTTTTTCATTTACAAGAAAACCTTGTCCATAATCTTGAACAGATACTACATCTCCTGTTATTTTAACTTCAATGCGGTTACCATGTCCAAGACGGAATTCATCGACTGCGTTAGATACTATTTCAACCAAAAGCTGTGTTGAATAAGTACAATCACCTGCATATACTTGAGGGCGAAGTCTAGTAAATTCTAATGGGCTTAAGCTTTCGATTGAGTCTTTAGTATATAACTTTTTATCTACTCCCATGATTCAACCTCCTTAACCATTTCTTTTAAATGCTTTAATAATTCTTCTTTACTCATCCATTCTTGTTTTACAGTAGTTGGAAGAAGTAAAAAATGAATATTTTCTTTCTCGTGAAATGCTTTAATTTGGTCTGAAAGTTTAACCAAATAATCCAAATCAGTATTTTCTACATCATAATAAATTACTGAATATTTTTTATTATCCATTTAAATCTCCTTAGATTTTTTTCTTATACTTATATTATATCAAAATTTTTCAGAAAAAGCAAAAGAGAAGCAAATAAGCTTCTCTATGATTAATAAAATTAGAAATATCTCTTCTTAAAAATACCTTTATTATATTGTATAAAAAATTTTTTATAAAGTCAAATAGACAAAAAAATAGGAGATGTACTTAATAGTACATCTCCTAAAATTTTATATATTATTTGTAAATTGTAACATTATCCATCCAGATCCTATATAACCCCAACCATTATTAGTTTGTGTCACTGTACAAATAGTGTTCTTATAGATAACTTTATTAACTTTAGCATTTTTTGATGCGGCAGCCCGCACATTTAAAGCATTAGCTGTAACTTTTACTTTATAGCTTGATTGTTTTTTACCCTTATCATACACGCCTTTTTCATTAAGATAATATCCATCTATTGTCTCATTAACAGCCATATAACCATCAGATTTAAAATAATACCATTTATTATCAATTAACGCCCACTGTGATTTTGGGTACCAACCAGATTTAATATCTTCAAGCCACCATCCTTTAGTATTTTGTTTCCAACTATAAGTATTATTATTCCATGCACCTTTGTCATCTACATAGTATAATTTATCTTGATTACCTTTAATATATTGGTCTGTTAATATATAACCTTCATCATTAAAATAATAATCTTTTCCTTCTATTGTTTTCCAACATGACTTAGGATATGAGCCATCTTTATATTGATACCACCATCCATTATCATCTTGTTTCCAACCTTCTTCAACAGCTGTATCATATTTAGGTCTACCATATCCAGCTATTCTTGAATTATTTAATTTATATTTTTTCTTACAAACTGCGCCGCCATTAGAAACAACTCCTGATGCTGATGAAGTATTTCCTTCTACTGTATAAACATAATCTTTATCTACATTATAAACAAGACCTGTATGACATATTCCTGTTAAATTTTTAAAGAATATTTGGTCACCCTTTTTTGGATTAGATGTATACCAAGCGTTTTTATTTTTATATAAATTTGCGGAAGCTACTGTATAATCATTAAAATCTCCACCTAATAAACTTTTAGCATTAGATATGCCATAAGCTTTATAAAAACACCAATCTACAAAGCAATCGCACCATGCAGCAGGAAAATCCATAACTAAAGGGTACAATTTGTGCATGTCTCTACCATATTTTGTATAATTATTATATCCTGCATTTGCAGTTTTACTATCTAAATCTTTATTACTTTTCTTTTCTAAATAACCAACTTCATTTAAAGCTATTTGTATTACGTCGTCTACTAAATTCATTATTGATCCTCCTTAGAAACTAATGCTCCTATGTCAGCATTTTCCTTTATTAACTCTTCTAATTTTTCCAAAGCTTGTTCTACCATCATAGAAAAATCATCAAAATCAATAAAAATAGCAATAGCTGGGAATTTAGTTACAAACATATCGTAAACATAACGAAGTTTCATTTCTCCAGTACCAGATCCTAACTCTTTCTCTGCTTTTGCTACAGCATATAATAACCATTCTTGAATTTGTCTAATTTGAGTTGCGCTTGGCTGCTTGAACCATCTATAAATTTTAATAGATGCTACTGATACAATAGCAATAGCCGCAACTATTAAGAACCAGTTGTCATTAATAAATTTTAAAATTTGTGTAATACTTTCCATTATTTTATCCTCCTTTATAATTGTTCTGCAATATTAGCTATCATAGACCTATGACAAATTGGTAAAGTTACTTCACCATAAAAGTCTTGTCCTTTAAAAACTTGAGATACTCTCCGCATACCATTATTAGTTCCCGCATATATACCTAGGTCAACTTGAGTATCACTATCACCATCTAAAATACAAATACTATCATCACCAATACGTTGTAAAGCTAATTTCATTAAGTCTATGTTTAAATTTTGAGCTTCTGTAATATATATACCAGCTCTCATACCTGTTGTATCAAACCCTCTAATATCAGACATAGGTAGCAATATTAATTTACCATCATTGATAAGTCTCTCTACTTGCATTCTGTCTCCTAATTTAGAAGCTAAGAAATTTCCTATTTGACTATCTAATAACTTTTCTGTGCGGGAGCCAGGGTAAAATCCTAATTTAGCTGAACCTGCTGTTGCAACAGTGTTACAAAAAATTATTATTTTATCTATATTATCTCTTTCAAGTTGATTAAATAAATACCCAAGTCCAATGTAACTTTTACCAGTACCCGCCGCACCTCTTAACATAGTTAATGTATTATGTTTTAGACTATCCATAGCTAATGTTTGATACGGATCTAAAGGTTTAACTTCACCTAACATTTTAGATTCAAAAGCCGTAAATAGAATTTGTTGTAATTTCTTATCTCTATATACATAAGTATCTAAAATTCTATTATCAATATTTTTAATTACTAAATATTGATTTACTAATAAGTCTAAAGTTTCACCACTATATATTCTATCATATAATTCAGCTATTTCTTTATCATTCATACATTTAATAATTTTATATCCAGTGTAATTATTATCATCATCAGATATAAAATTATTAGTTGTTATTCCTAATGACTTTGCTATGTTATTACAATTAATATCATCAATAACCAAACATATATCATGATTTTCGCTATAGACAAAAGCTGAAATAATAATTCGTGTATCATTCTCTTCAATTAAGATAGGGTTTGGTTTAATATATATTTCATCCCAGTCTTTTTCATAATTGACTATTGTATATTGACCATAATAATGGTTTAACAACTTACTTACTTTTCTTGCTTTAAATTTTACATCATCATCTTTAAAACGAGAAGTTTTTATTTCTTCTAACTCCTTTAATGTAATATTACTAATCACAAAAGGAGATGAAGAAATGTCTTTAAAGATAATATCGTAATTATTTAATAAACTACAAGTATCATAAAAAAACATCTAGTCACCTCAACTTTTATATTATGATATATTATTTAATTTTTAGCTAAGTAATATTAATCTGTTTTGTCCTTTTTGCTTAGATTTGATAAAGCTTTAATTCCCTTACCAAGCTCTTTAAGATACTTATCTCTTGCTTCTCTATCAGTATTACGACTTTTTAAATAAAGCTTTCTGCCTTCGATTACATTGGAGATAAGACGTTGCCATTCTACTTTCTTCTGTCGTAAATCATATATTTCACTATTAATAGTATCATATAAATTTACTGCATATTTAAACCCTTCATTATCTGCTGGCATAGAATTTATAAGTCTATGTAAACCTTTCTTTTCTATTGTTTTATCTGCTATCATCTTATTAAGCATATTAATATTGGCGCGCGCTTCCGCAATATTAGTACCAACAGAATAAGATGAATGAAATGTATCATCAGGATGTTTCTGCGAAGTTCCATAGAAAGTTCCTATACTTGTCTTAAGCGTTGCTACTGTTAGTCCAGCTTCTTCATTATAATCGAAGCTAATTTTCTTTTTCATGTAATTTCTCCTTTATATCTTTGATAATATCTTCAAATAGCACTGGATAGCAATTATGTGCATCTAGTTCTACGTGATAAATTAATCCTTTATCAAAATCTTGAAATTTATCTTGGACGTGACTATGTCCACACAAGCACACTGTTTTTCTTTTAAGTGGCTTATCATCGTCATGGTTTGCGGTTAAGGTTGGATAATGACTAAGATATAAACTATATCCATTTAATCGCATTCGATGAGCATATCCAAGACAATCAAAATTTTCTAACCACATTAATTCCTGGCGGGCTACCGTGTCGTGATTACCCCAGATTATATGTTTCTTGCCAGGAAGGCGTCTCATATAAGACATACCTTCTTCATTATTATTAAGAAAGCAATCTCCTAAAATATAAAGATCGTCAGTCCAATCTACTACCTCATTAAAATTTTTAATTATCTGTTCATTCATTTCATATATTGAGTCGAATCCTCGTGGCTTATAAATGAAGTCGCGGTCGTGACAGAAATGAAAATCCGAACAAAAATATACATTATTCATATTTTTATCTCCGTTCCATGTTTGCCTGTTTGCATAAAACTCATCATACATCGCTTAATTGGCGGTGAACCATCATTAAGTATAATGAGATAATCTACTTCTTTACATATTCCTTTCACAAGAGTATCAAATGTTGGGTAAGTCTTGCGGGAGCATGGTAATCCGCGGAGTTGACTATATTGAAGCGCGAGCGGCGGG
>ODAJ011959421.1_pt1 | contig 23114 bp, 18 predicted proteins | sample 1539241 | NCBI WGS metagenome assembly ODAJ01 (sample SAMN02144231, study PRJEB22623) | gut metagenome | biome: sheep rumen | host: Ovis aries | place: New Zealand | reverse complement strand
GAAGGGTACTCCCAAGGTGGTGTTGCACAGCTGTTCCGACTGCACGTGCTTACCGCCAACCTCTACATTGTCGAGCACAAAGCCGTGCCATGCAAAGTAGGTTCCTATCTGCAGGTTCAGGTCGTTCACCGCGTCGGTATATGCATAGAGCCCGTGCTCGCGGCAACCCGTCATCTGCTGCTGTCCGGCCTTCAGAAAATCGAGCACGGTGGTCTCGTCGGTGAAGTGTGCATAGACAGGCACTGTCTTGACCAGCATACCGACCGTATGTGCCGTCCGACGGTCGTTGCGTCCACTGACGATGGTGCTGAACAGCGATGCCTGCTCGTTATTGTATTTGGCTATCAGGAAACTGTAGGCCGCCGTGAAGAGGGTGCTCTTGAAAATGCCGTGCTCGCGGCAGAAAGCATCTACGCGGGCACTGTCAACATGCATGCATCGCGTCTCCAGTCCGTCAGCATCCTCGGTTCCGTCCAGGTCGGGCAACAGGGTGGAGAAGCAGTCGCCGCAGTCGTACTCCTGTGCATACCACTGCCTGTCCGCCTCGAACTGGGGCGTCTTTCGCTGTTCCTCTTCTTCGAGGGCCAGCTCGGCCATCGTGATCGTCTCAGGTGTCAGTTCCTGGCCCTCGTAGGCTGCCCCAATGTCGTCCAGGAGCACCTTCAGCGTCGAGCCGTCGCCAATGATATGGTGGATGTCGAGGAGCCAGTAGTAGTGCTCGTCGTCGCGCAACATCCGCATACGGAAGAAACGGTCGTTATAGATGTCGAACGGCTGGATAAAGCCTTCGATGGCAGCCCTGATATCGGTGACGTGCTCAACTTCGAGCGTCCATTTCTCGTTGTCATCGACCGTCTGTATCGGGTCGCCATGTTCGTTCACTCCTATGCGTGTCAGGAGGGTCGGATGGTTGGCAACTGCAGTTTCTATAGCCGTCTTGAGCCTATTCTCGTCCAAACTTCCGTCGAATGTATATAGATAAGGAAGGTTATAATAGGCCTCGCCCGGGTGCTGGGCACACTCCACATAAAGGCCAAATTGTGACTTTTTTAAGGGGGCAGATGTTTTCATTATTAATGATAGCTATTGGTTATTATCTGTTAATTCAAACTTGACGTGCGTCATCTTGTGGAGCACGAAGATGGCAATCATCTCAATGATGTAGGCAGTCAGGAAACCATACCATATCCACTCCTTAGCGTACAAGGAGAATAGCCAAAGTACGGGGATGACTGTCAGCGAGAGGGCGAAGGAAATGAAGAGTGCCATATGATGGTAGTTGTAAAGCTTATAGACAATCATGATGGTGTATATGTAGCAGAATGGAATAAGACAGACGGCAAAGATGCGCAATGCATTACAGCTTTCGACAATCATCTCACTCTCATTGGTACCGAAGAGTATGACGATGCTCTCGGGCCATATCCATACATAGATGCAAGTGATGACCATCGCCACAGTGATGAAGTTAAACGACTTGCGCAACACCAGTGTGAAAGCCTCGTTGTCGCCCCTTCCCACTTGGATTGAGCCTAACGACTGTATGGTACGACAGACTCCTCCCAGGAACAGGTTGTAAATGAGTAGCAGATTCATACAAAGCGCAAAGGCATAGATGCCCGTACGTCCCAGCGATGACAATATAATCTTATTTGAAGCAAACATCAATACCGTCAGACAGATTGAGGCAATAGCAAGTGGTGCTCCCTGCGAGATGATAGCACCGAGAACGGGTTTCTGACGTCCACAAATGAATCGCAGATGGTTGTCCTTGGAAAGGAAATGAATACTCATTATGGCGATGCCCACGATGTGACCAATGACGGCAGCCCATGAGCTACCCTCAATGCCCCAGCCGAAGTACTTGATGAACACTATGTCGAGTACTAGGTGAACGACATTATCCACCAATATGGATACAGACACCAGTCGCGGACTGCCGTCAACGCTGACCATTGTGTCAACGCCCCACATCAACAAGTAGGCAGGTGCGCCTATCAGCATCACCCGCAGATATTTATAGGTGGGCTGATAAAGTTGGTCGTTGTCACACAGTAGTCGTGTTACGACATCTGGTGCCAGCACACCGCATGCTGTCAATGCGAGACCCGTCAGCAAACATGCTAACATAGAAATAATAAATATGTAGGATGCACGATGTGTGTCTTTCTTGCCCAGTTCCATTCCCACCAACATGCCGGCTCCTGTAGCCAGTAGCATGTTGGTGGTGAACATAAACTGAAGCAATGGCAGTGACAGATTGATGGCACTCACAGAGTCCTCGTCAATCAGGTTGCCCACAATCATTGCGTCAACCACATTTCCCAAACAGGCAGACAGTCCAATGAGTATGGATGCCCACAAGAACCGCCAAAACTGAATGTTAAACTCTTTCTTTTCTTCTGTAGTCATATGATAAGATAACCTTATGATTACAACCGTAATTATTCAAACTCGAAGATACTGATGAATCCTGTCAGCTTGAATACGTTCTTTATGTCGTCGTTAACGTTGCGTAAAGTTACCTTACTGCCTGCTGCCTTTGCTCCCTTAAGGATGCTGAGAAGGATGCGTAAACCGCTCGATGCAATATATTCCAGGTCCTTGCACTCGATAATGACATCTTTGCCGTTACTCTCGTAGAGTGGTTTCAACACGTCTTCAACTTCCACAGCAGCTGCGGTGTCCATTTCTCCTTCTAATGTGGCAATGTACTTGCCGTCGATTTCTTCAATTTTTGCATTCATAGTTTTTATGATTTAATTATTTGTTATTTATGTTTTTTATTAGCGTAAGTATATTCTTGCCGTCTATGCGCTCGTAGTTGATGCTGTCCATCAGCTCGCGTACCAGAAGTATTCCCAGTCCTCCAATCTGACGGTCTTCAGCAGAGAGCGTCGTGTCAGTCCTTTGCTTGGCGGTGGGGTCAAATGCAACTCCCGTGTCAATAATCTGGAAACGCAGGGTGTTACCATCATACATCATATTGATGATTATGTCACCCTCGGAATCTATAGGATAGGCATATTCTATCGCGTTGACTACAGCCTCCTCTACTGCCAGACGCAGCTGACGAGCCTGTGAGGTGTCAACATTCAGCTTCTCAATAGCCGATTTCATGAATTCGCTGAAACGCTTCACTTCGTGAACGTCATTCTTTATTGTCAGCGTCTCCGTCAGTGTGCTCTCAAACTGTAGGTTCATCTCATGGTTAAATATGTATTTAATGTTAGTTAAAATCATAATCCATATAAGGTTCAAGACGCTTTCTCTCCGCCTCCGGAAAGTCTTTATGCAGCTTGAGGTCGTCCAGACTCTTTAAGTCGCCCTTCAGTCTTCTATAGTCCGTAATGGTACGAGCCTGATAGAAGTTTATGTAGGGGTGACGTTTCAGCTGGTCGAGAGTGAGTTTGTTGACTTTAATCTTACGTATTTTAGTGCTGTCAACCTTGAAATAAGGCAGACTCTTCCTGGGGAAGTTTGATATCTCAAGGAGTTGTGAGGTACTTACATACCCTCCGAGTCGTTTCCCGTAGCCTATGATAGCGCGTGCGAAGGCGCTGCCAATGCCAGGCACCTTCTTCAGCGTTGATGTGTCGGCTATGTTCAGAGTTACCGTCTCGCCCTCTTTCAGCTTTATGGGGTATTTCAGCGTGTCGCGCTCATAGCGTTGTTCTTCGGAATTCTTGAAGAGTTCCGATGCCGGACGGTAGTCGTCGGAGATGTGTATATAAGGCTCCAGTTCCCGATATTGCTTTGCCGTAAGTCCGTAGAGTCGTGCAAAGTCCTCCTTTTTCCTGTATATACCTCCCTTGGCGCGGTACTTATATATATTGCGCACCTGCCACGGTTGCAGTCCAAGTCTAAGAAGCTGTGTGCTGTCGGCAGTATTCGGGTCGAAGGCGAAACGTTCTACGGGAGTCTGCTCCACACGATAGTACTGCTGTGGGCGAGAGGCGAGCTGCGATACACGTGGGGTGTAGCGTGTAGTGTCCTCGTCGCCCTGTTCCTCACCTTCTGTTTTCCCTGCGTAATATATCGCCACCCCTGCTGCTATAGCAGAGAGTAGTAGTGTGAGTAGTGCTCGCTTGATTGACTTGTGCAAGTAGATTATATTTCGTAGTTTCATTATATTAGTCTGAACTGGTGGAGAAATATCAGAGCAATTCCTGTCGGGCAGATGTATTTCGCCGACAGCACAAAGAAGTGGAAGTACTTGTTGTTCGTTGTTCCCCAGTTTGTTACCTGGTTACGGACAATGCGATGTTCTAACACCCAGCCAACGTATATCGCGGTAAGGAACCCTCCCGTGGTAAGAAGAACGTTTGCCGATAGGAAGTCGAAGAAGTCGAAGAGTGACCGTCCGAGAACCTTGAGGCTTGGTACTGCACCGATAGACAGTGAACATAGTGCACTGGTTATGAGGGCAAGTACGGTGACGACGATGGCGCCGGTCTTTCGTTCCAGGTGAAACTCCTCGCTGACGAATGCCGTCGGCGTTTCGTGCATGGATATTAGCGACGTCAGTGCTGCCAAGGAAAGCAGCAGGTAGAAAAGGATGCCTATGATGTAGCCCACGATAGGTGCTGTGGCAAATGCCTGTTGGAAGACGTTAGGCAGTGTGATGAATATCAGCGACGGACCGCTGTCGGGCTGTATGCCGACGGAGAAGGCTGCCGGGAAGATCATCAGTGATGCCAAGATAGCCACGATAGTGTCGATAGTCGCTATCTGCCATGCGGACTTTATAAGGTTCACCTGCTTGCCGAAGTAGCTTGAATAGGTGACGAGTGCCGCCATTCCCGTGCTTAGCGAGAAAAACGTCTGTCCTAAGGCGTCGAGGAATGTTTCTTTTGTTACCTGTGAGAAGTCGGGATAGAGAAGGAATCTCACGCCCTCCAACGCTCTGGGTAGCATCAGTGATGAAATCACGAGTACCACGAGCAGGACGAACAGTAAGGGCATCATAATCTTCGAAGCTTTCTCAATGCCTTTCTGTACACCTTTAATAACAATTAAATGTGTAAGGAGGATAAAGAATATAGCCCACACTATAGGACGTGTGGGGTTCGAGGTGAAGTCGGTGAAATACTGTCGTACGTAGTCGGCGTCACCGATGAGTTTTCCGGATATGGCGGCAATGACGTATTCCAGTGTCCACCCGGCGACGACGGAGTAGGCTCCCATGATGACAAATCCTGTGAGCACTCCCATGTATCCCACCAGTTTCCACGGCCATCCGCCGTAGGCGCGTGTGGCGTTAGCTTGTGCGTTGCGGCCTATGATAAACTCGCAGACCATAGCAGGTATTCCGAGTGCGGCTATACAACACAGGTATATTATCATGAATGCAGAACCTCCGTTCTGTCCCGCCTCATAGGGGAAGCGCCAGATGTTTCCCAGTCCTACTGCCGAACCGGCGGTGGCGAGGATGATGCCTATTTTCGATGTAAACTTACTTCGTGAATTCATAATCTTAAACCAGCCCGAACTGATGAAGGAATATTAAAAGTGTCAGCAGCGGACATACATATTTTACTAACAATACAAAGACATGTACGTGGGGAGTGCGTATGGTTCCCCAGTTTGACAGTTCGTCGTGCACGAACTTATGATCTACGTACCACCCTATGAAGATACATGTCAGGAAACCTCCGAGGGGCAGACACAGGTTGGCAGTAAACCAGTCGAGGAAGCCGAACAGCGACATGCCGGCAATCTGCAGACCGCTCCAGTCGCCTAACGACAGTGAGCATAAAGCGCCGACGATGATACACATTGCCGATACCACCCGGGCGGCTCCCTTGCGTCCTAAGTGAAACTCTTCGGCGAGGAACGATGTCGATACCTCGTGAAGTGAAATGTTCGACGTTATTGCCGCTATGGCAAGCAACAGGTAGAACGACAGCGATACCACATACTGCACGATGTCGATGTTCCCGAAGGCTTGTTCGAAGACGTTAGGCAGTGTGATGAATATCAGCGAAGGACCGCTGTCGGGCTGCACTCCTACCGAGAGGGCTGCCGGGAAGATGAGCAGTCCTGCAAGGATAGCTATAAAGGTGTCTATACCGGCTATCTGTAGCGCCGAACTGGTAAGGTTAGTCTCGCGTTTAAAGTAACTGGCGTAGGTGCACAGACAGCCCATAGCTATACTCAGCGAGTAGAACGCCTGTCCGAGAGCCTCCAGGAAAGTGCCGCTGGTGACCTTCGAGAAGTCGGGCTTGAAGAGGAACTCCACACCCTTCATAGCGTTAGGCAGCGATAGTGAGCATCCTACAAGGATGAGCAGCAGGATGAACAGTACCGGCATCATTATCTTCGACGCTTTCTCGATACCGTCCTGTATGCCGTGAACGATGATGAAGTGGGTGAATCCCACAATCAGTGCCATCCACACTATCGGCTTTGCAGGGTTCGAGGAGAATTCGTTAAAGAACTCCCGGAAGTACTCCGGCGAACCGTGAAGCTCGTTGGCTGCCGACGCGAAGACGTACTGTAGTGTCCAACCGCTTACCACACCGTAGTAGCCTATGATAAGTGCTGCCGTGAGCACTCCCATGTATCCCACAAACTTCCATGCCGTACCGTTGGCAAGCTTTGAGTAGGCGCGCGCCGTGTTAGACTGGGCGTGACGACCTATCATGAACTCGCATAGCATGACGGGAATACCCATTAAAAGGACACACGCTATATATATAAGTATAAACGCTGCACCCCCATTCTGACCTGTGACGTAGGGAAAGCGCCACACGTTTCCCAAGCCCACGGCACCACCTGCCGTAGCCAGAATAACACCTATCTTAGTGCCGAAATTATCTCTTGAAGATGTTATGTTTTTACTCATACGGCTGCAAAATTACTAAATATTTAGTAATTATTTCCTCTTTTTACTGAAAAATTGTAAGAAAATGCCGAATGAAATTCTTGTTTTCTAAAGAATAATAAAAAACAGATGTTAATAGAGTAAGTATCTCGAAGAAATGTAGTACTTTTGCAGCAATAATTATAGGGAAAATGAAATATTTACTGCATTTGATAAAGGATTACCCCCTGTCGTGCGTTTGTATAGCCGCTATCTGGGTGCTCTGTTTCATGGATGTTCCCGATACCCCCCTCAGCGAGGTGGCGTTTATGGACAAGTGGACACACATGGTGATGTACGCCGGGACATGCGGTGTCATAGCCGTAGAATATTGGCGGTGTCATAAGGTTATAGACATGAAGCGATGGATACTGTTCGGATGGCTTGCTCCGGTCGTTATGAGCGGAGTCATAGAACTGCTTCAAGCCAACTGCACCGGCGGCAGACGCAGCGGAGAACTGTTAGACTTCGCCGCCAACACCTTCGGCGCTACTCTAATTCTATGTGCCGGAATTCTTTGGGAATGGCGCCGCGCCAGACGATAAAAGGCATCTTACGCATGTGCCCGTTGTAGAAGCGTTTGTCGCCGGTAACCTCCATTCCTATGAAGTCGGGCTTCTCAAAGGGCTCGTTCTCGTCGCTTAGCTCCACCTCCGCCATTACCAGTCCGGCGTTGTCGCCGTAGAACTCGTCAACTTCAAAGGTGTGTTTTCCGCAGGGAACGAGGTAGCGTATCTTGTCGATGATACCAGGTTCGCAGAGTTTCATAAGCTCCTTTCCGTCCTCCGCCGACACCTCTGTCTCGAACTCGTAGCGTCCGAAGTGTCCTTCCTGAGCCGGACCTTTGATGGTGAGATAAGCCTTCCCGTCACGAATACGCACTCTCACTGTACGTCCGTGACTGCTAAGGATATATCCCTGCAATATATGGCTATGACTGACAGCCTGTGTCCTGTAGTCGTAGCCATATACCAGGAACTTACGTTCTATTTCCTGGTTGCCCATTAGTTAAAGAAGAAAACGCAAACCATCAGTAATGCAAGGAATACCAATGCTGCAAAGATCCACTTGATAACGTTCTGAGCCTGTTTCTCTTCTTGTGCGGCACGACGTGCGCGCTGTGCTTTTCTTTTCTGTGACATGATTTTATTTTGTTTCGTTATTACGTTATATCGTTATTACGTTATTACGTTGTTATTATTCATTTTCGCTTGGGAACTCCATGAGGTATGCCTTTATGAAGTCGTCTATCTTGCCGTCCATCACTCCATCGACGTCCGACGTCTGGTAGTTGGTGCGGTGGTCCTTCACCCGGCGGTCGTCGAAGACGTAGGAGCGTATCTGTGAGCCCCATTCTATTTTCTTCTTTCCTGCCTCAATCTTTGCCTGTGCCTCGAGTCGCTTCTTCATTGCCCTGTCGTAGAGTTGTGAGCGCAGGAGTGCCATAGCACGTTCCTTATTCTTCGGCTGGTCGCGGGTCTCGGTATTCTCGATGAGTATTTCCTCTTCCTCACCGGTGTCGGGGTCTGTGTACCAGTAGCGCAGACGCACTCCCGACTCCACCTTGTTGACGTTCTGACCGCCTGCACCGCTGGAGCGGAAGGTGTCCCACGACAGTTTTGCGGGATCAACATACACCTCGATGGTGTCATCGACGAGAGGCGATACGAAGACGCTGGCGAAACTTGTCATGCGCTTGCCCTGAGCGTTGAAGGGACTAACCCTCACCAAGCGGTGAACACCGTTCTCGCTCTTCAGGAAACCGTAGGCGAACTCACCGCCCTCAATCTCCATAGTGACGCTCTTTATTCCTGCCTCGTCGCCTTCCTGGAGGTTGCTTATAGACACCTTGTAGCCGTGAGCTTCCGCCCAGCGCATATACATTCGCATGAGCATCTGTGCCCAGTCCTGACTCTCTGTGCCGCCGGCACCAGAGTTTATCTTGAGGACACACTCCATGGGGTCCTCCTTCTGGCGCAGCATGTTCTTCAGTTCCAGTTCCTCCAGTCGTTCTATCGCTATCTGGTAGTCTTTATCGACCTCTTCTTCGGTGACCATTTCCTCTTTGTAGAAGTCGAAGGCAAGTTGCAGTTCGTCGGCGGCACTACGCACCTCGTTATAGCCGTCAATCCACTTCTTGATGGCTTTAACTTTCTTCATCTGTTCTTCCGCTCTCTTGCGGTCTTCCCAGAAGTCCGGCGCTTGCGTGCGGAGGTCTTCTTCTTCGTATTCTATCTTCTTGCGGTCTATGTCCAGATAGCGGTGCAGTGCCTCTGTCCGCTGCTGGACGTCCTTTAGCTGGTCAGCTGTAATCATTACTCTTCGTACATTTTTTCTATTTCGGCGGCATAGTTCTTGTTGAGTACTGCTCGCCTAATCTTCAGCGTGTTTGTGAGCTCTCCGTTCTCCATGGTGAAGGCGCTGGGGAGCAGTGTGAAACGCTTAATCTTCTCGTAGCTTGCCAGCTGCTGCTGCAATGTGTCTATGCGCTCCTGCATCATCTTCATTATGGCGGGGTGCTTGCACAGCTCTGACATGCTGCCGTATTTAATGTTGTGTTCTCTTGCGTAGTCCTCGAGCAGCGGGAACGACGGCACTATGAGTGCTGAGACGAACTTGCGCTGGTCGGCAATGACTGCCAGTTGCTCAATGAACTTATCGACGAGGAGCTTCGACTCAATCATCTGCGGAGCAATGTACTTTCCGTTGCTCGTCTTGTAGAGCTCCTTGATGCGCTCCTTGAGGTACAGCTCGCCGTCCTTCAGGTAACCGGCATCGCCTGTGTGGAAGTATCCATCTTCGTCGAACGCCTCCTTGTTGAGGGCGTCGCGGTTGTAGTATCCCTTGGTGATGGTAGGACCCTTGAGGAGTATCTCGTCGTTCTCGCCAATCTTTATGCTTATGCCCGTGATAGGACGACCTACTGAACCCATAGTATAGACCTTGTCCATGTGGTCGCAACTTACGGTGGCAAGACTCTCGGTGAGTCCGTAGCCCACAACCATGTTGAGTCCTATGGTGTGTACAAACTCTTCGACATCAGAAGAGACGTATGATCCTGCGGTGGGGAAGAAGTGCGGGTTCTCAAGTCCTAACTGCTTGCGCACCAACGAGAACACTGTCTTGTCGTACATCACATACTCTAAGTGCAGGTTCAGTGGCGGACGCTTTCCGCGACTGACATACTCTATGTTGTGCTTCCTTCCTACGGCAAGTGCGCGTCTGAAGAGTTTGCGCTCAACGGCGTTAGCACTTTCTATCTTCTCCTTGACGCCTATATACACTTTCTCCCAGAAGCGCGGAACGGCACACATACACGTAGGATGGGTCTCGCGCAGTGACTGCTGAACTTCCTTGGGGTAGGTGTTGATGATAATCTTGGCACCCTCGGTAAGACAGAGGAACGCCCATCCGCGCTCGAAGACGTGAGTCAGCGGGAGGAAACACATCACCCTGTCCTTCTCGCCAACAGGAACGCACTCGTCGTTGGCAAGCATGGCGGCGTTGTACTGTCCGTGGGTGAGTATGACACCCTTCGAATCGCCTGTTGTTCCGCTGGTATAAAGGATGTTAGCTATATCGTCGTTGTTTGCCTGCTTGCTGAGGACGTCCACCTCACTCTGTCGCGGGAAACCCTCGCCGAGTTTCAGGAACTCGTCGAAGTACATAGAGCTGGGGTCGTTGGGATCTTTCTTTACAGCAGGGTCGAAAATGATAATCTTCTCAAGCGACGGACAAAGCGGCAACACACGATATGCCTTGTCGTACTGTTCCTGTTCGCCAACGAAGAGGATGCGTATCTGCGCATCGCTAATCATAAACTGTATCTGCTGCTCACTACTCGTAGCGTAGAAGGGAATGGTGACAGCACGTATTCCGAAAGCACCGAAGTCGGTAAACATATACTGAATGACGTTCTGCGAGAAGATTCCCATATTCTCCTGAACCTTAACGTTGAGGTTCAACATGGCGTTGCTCACCTGACGTACGCGCTCCGAGAACGTCTTCCAAGAACACTCTCTCCACTCCGTACTGCCGAAATCACGATATTCAAACACCGTTCTCTCGCCGTACTTCTTTGCCTGCTCGTGTATTAAAACAGAAAAATGACACCTTGTCTGCATAGTATAAGGATTGATTTAACTGCAAAAGTACAAACTATTTTTGAAAAAGTCAAAAGAAACACGAAATATTTTCATCTATACCCCGTGTACCCATAAAGACTTTCACCGTTTCAATATTTAAAAAGCACAAGCCCAACCGAATCTTCGCACAAGTTCTTGCAGAAGACTATGGTCTTTTATAGGAATGGTGACAGCCACAGTTTCCTGTTGTTTGTCATCAACATGATTTTGGCTTGCCAGTTCCAACTCATATTGCGTCTGAGCTGAAAGCAGAAGCTTTGCAGGTAGCCCGATAACGTGTTCTATCTTCATAGCCAGCTCTGTCGTGAGTGCACGCTTTCCATTGAGCACCTCACTCAAATGTGATGGCTGGGTACCAAGCATCTTGGCAAATGCTTTCTGACTTATGCCACGCTCGTCAAGTTCAGGCTTAATCATCATTCCAGGATGAACAGCCATGAAGGGTGCAGAGTTCTCATTTCTTGTTGCCATAGTGTGTGTCGTCTAAACTTATATTTGTTATTTCGTCCAGTCGTAATTAGCTCCTCTAAATCCTTGTCATCAAAGATAATTTGCATCTTTTTATTGCTATTTGGCGGCAAATATACAAAAACGATTCCCAAATTCGGGAATTATTGTGGAGAATTCTTTCGTTTTTAACAAATCTTTGTAAATCGATGTCAACTTTTACTCCATAAACTAACCTCTTTTCAGAAGAACAAAGTAGGAAGCGAGTTCTTTTGTTTTCTGTGACAATTCTCAATTTAGGATTATGGAAATTTTATTTTTCTAAAAAACATTACACATTACACAAAGTCCGATAAATAAAGGGTTTTGACTGTGGTGTAACCTTTTTTAGGATTATGGAAATTTTAGTTTTCAAAAAAAAGTGTCATCCGTCATTAAAAAATCTTTACATTTGGATTGTCAGCATGTATGTTTATCCAAAGTAAACCTATGCTTTGGTTGGAGAAAACCCATGGTTTGGTTGGAGAAAACCTATGCTTTGGTTGGGGAAAACCTATGGTTTAGTCGGAGAAAACCTATGGTTTGCAGCATGACGGATGACACTTTTTTTTGAAAAATAAAAATTGAGAAATCCTAAAAACATTACACACCCGCAAACCCCGTTGCTACCGAGCTTTGTGTAATGTGTAATGTTTTTTTATAAACCAGAATTTAGGAAAACCTAAAAATGATTTTTACTCAAAGTCATCTTCTTCTTGCATCTCGTCCATAGTGTTTACCTGGACATTGTAGAGCGGCGAGGTAGTACATATCAGCGTGCTAGTCTGCATCTTTACCACCTGTATTTCGGGGTTGATATATTTCTTTTTCATATCTGTTGCCTCCTTGCTTTACTTTATAATTACCTTTTTGCCATTCACTATGTACAGACCTTTGGCTGTAGGTTTGCCGCTTAGTTGTCTGCCGTCCAGTGTAAACCATGCATCATCATGTTGAGGTTTGACCGTTGACGTTTGAACTATTTCTATTCCGTCCGTCTCTTCATCCCATACCAGTATTATTCCCTCTGCTGCAGTTGCAGGAGTCAAAGCACTTGACGGAATCTGCAGATATGCGCGGTTAGCCTTTACCGTTACACCATTAGAGTTCACCTTCTTGAACACGCCGTTAGAAAGACCGAAATTGGTGTAGTCACCGCTCACCTGATTGACATGCGTTGCCTCCGTCACAGCCACCAGTGCGTTGCCCTCCACCGTAGCTGCATCGCTGTTTGTTCCCGTCAGCGTATAGGTCTCGCCCGGCTCTCCCTTGAGTATCACACCCGTATTGGCAGGCACTACGCCTTCGATGGCGAAAGCCGCGATAGTGGTGTTTTTCTCATCGTAGTTCTTGCAGTAGTATGCATTCAGACCGTCGGGCAATGCAAACTTCGCCTTGGCACTGAATGTTCCGATGCCAGAGGACGGTACTTTGTATATCATCGTATTAGCAAATACTGCCGGCATAGGGCTATTCGTAAATTCATCCTGCGCCCATATCGTCTCAGCACGACCATTTTGCAGGGCGGCAGTTGTCGTTCCGTCTGCAAGTGCTTCCGCAGTCGTAGCTGTACCCTTGCTACTGCTGTTGATGCGATAAGTGTTGGTAGGTGTTGCAGGAGTCCATCCTATGGCATCATATGAACTGACACCTGTGTAAGTGCCGTTCTCCAAGCAATTGACGATACTGCCAGAACCTCCACCATTCCAGCCCCAGATACCGGCTATATAGGTACTGCTGCTACCGTTGACAGTTCCATTGAACAGACAATCTCTTATCGTTATTGAAGAACTCTGGGAATGACCGATAAAACCACCCATATAATACTTTACATTCAACGTCGTGCTGACCACACAGTTTTGGAAAGTGTTGGTTCCTTCTGAGAAACCGACAAGTCCAGAGGTGTGATTAGTAGTAGATGTAATGGTGCCAGCTGTCCGTAAGTTCTTGATAGTGGCGTTTCTGATAAAGTGGAATGGTGCTATGCCTTCGGTGTTGCCTGAAGTGCTAGCGGCGTTTGCAGTCAGCGTGACCGTAAGCGTGTGTCCGTCACCATCGAATGTGCCTGAGAAAGGCTCGTTATTGCGAAGGCCGATGTTGACAGTGGTATTGACATGAGTAGTAAGTTTCACGAACTTGCCGCTGTAGGTAAAGCCAGAGTTAACACTATTCGCAAAGGACGTCCAATCATCATCGCTATTGATAACATAGGGATCTTCCTCCGTACCGCTTCCACTTAACGTGTTGGCTGCAATTTCGAAGTTCACGGTCTTTGTTCCCGTATAGTCGTTTATACCCGTAATAATAACGGAACCCATGCCGCCCGACGTGTTGTTGCTGTAGCTGACAGTATAGTCCGTATTCTGCGTCAAGGTGGTATTGAAGAATTTTACGACAGGAACGGGAGTTACAGATTCATCCAACAACTGATATTTTTCGTTGATACCGCTGACCGTTGTCAATGCATAATAGTTGTTGCCATCTACAGCCGTCACCTGACCGCACATCTCTCCGTCAGGTACTGCCGTATAAACACGAGTGCCGTAATCTCCATTCCCATTGAGGTAATAGGTGCCTGATACGCTGGCACCACCTTGCCAACCTAGGAAAACAGGATTAAAGGTACTGACATTAGTATAGGTACCATTTTCCAAACTATTCTTGACGACGGAGCTTCCGCCATGACTCCATCCGTATAAACCTGCCACATAACTGCTGCCACCACTACTTCCATTAATCGTTCCATTAAAGGTACAATCCTGAATGGTTGTATTGGAGGCAATACCATGAGCAAGGACACCACCTACATAATTTGAAGTAGTGTTGATGGTTGCACTAACGGTACAGCCCAGGATCGTGTTGGTGCCATCTGCAAGTCCCACCAATCCAGATGTGTGGATTGCGGTTGCGCTGACACTGCCTGTTGTCTTTACATCCTTGATAACGGCATTCTTGATATAGTGGAAAGGAGCTGTTCCTGTAGAAGGGTCGGTAAGACTCCCACTTGAACCCGAATTCACAATACTAAGGTTCAAAGTCTTGTGGTCACCATCAAACGTACCAGAGAACGGCTTGCTATCGTATTGTCCTGCCATACTGCTTGCATTGACATTGTCCGTCATCTTCACATACATTCCGCTAAAGGTGAAGCCGCTATTGACGCTGGCAGCAAACTCCGTCCAATCATCATCGCTACCAATGATGAAAGGGGATTCTTCTGTACCGCTGCCGCTTAGAGTGGTGGCCGCAACAGCAAAGTTCACGGTCTTTGTTCCAGAATAAGAACCAGCACCTGTAATGATTACCGAGCCTGTTCCTCTATATGTATTGTTGCTGTAGCTGACCGTATAATCTGCATCTTTCGTGAGTGTGGTGCCTACGAATTTCACGACAGGTTCGGGGCTTACCGATGCACCCAGAAGTTCGTAACGCTCGTTGATGCCACTAATGTCTGCTGGTGCATAATAATTGTTGCCATCGACTGCCGTCACCAGTCCGTTTACCTCTCCATCCTGTGTAGATGTATAGATACGTGTTCCGTATGAACTGCTGACATTGGAAACGTAGAAGGTGTTCGTAACAGTATTGCTATTAGGCAGATTTCCGACAGGTTTTAGCGGAGAGCAATTTGTGTATGTACCGTTTTCCAAGCAGTTTGTGAGGATAGCAGTTCCTCCGTTGCTCCATCCCCACAGGACACCGACATTACAATTGCCGCTTGCCTTGCTGATGGAACCTGTAAAGGCGCAGCCATTGAGGGTAGTAGTTCCATTATCTTGACGTCCGAGCAGTCCGCTGCAATGGGAACCTGTGGCTGTAATGGCGCAATCCACGATAACATTGTTGACATTGTTGGTTCCGTTTGTTAAGCCAATAAGACCAGAACAATGGATACCGCCTGAAAGCGTTCCCGATACTGTCAGGTCTTTAATCGTTGCTCCATTGATATAGCTGAAAGGAGCCTCAAATCCTGACGTACCACTGATAGACAGCGTAATGGTTTTGTTGTTGCCATCGAATGTGCCGGCATATCTATGGCTACTATTGCCGATCATCGCTGTGACGGTGATATTATCTGCCATCAACTTTGCGTTGGCATTGATAGCTATCGTTCCGTCGTTGATACCATTGGCAAATAAATTCCAATCATACGCTGAGCCGATGAGGTAATAGCCTTCGTTGTCCTGGTCCAAGGAACTTCTTACAAGGCGGACGGGACGACCACCGTATCGCATTTCGTTGAACTGCGGATCAAGGTCGTTATAATAGAAGTTGAGATAGTAAGCCTTGTCTGTTGAGGAAGGCGTGGAAGACCAGTAAAAACCACCCAAGTCGGTATAATTTATATTTGAATCCGCCCCATGACGATAAGCCGCCGCAGGCAAAAAGACAGCACCAGCGGATTCCATTACAGCCCACTGCTCCGCCGTATAGGTGTTGTGAGAGTAATTATCATTATTACCATTATGATAATAACTACCTTGATTTGTCAAGCCTAATGTCGTACTGGCAGTAAAAGAAGCACCTTCCGGAGTAGTCCAATTGTCAGGAAGAATAATGAGACCGTTCTTACTATTCACATTACCAAAACCAAAGAGCGTGGCGGCATTCTTACGAGAATAGAACAAATATACCCACTCGTCTTTGGTCAGTGTGCGCCAGCCGGAGTTTTCTGTGTTGCCGCCATTGGTGATGGCATTTGTGCCCCAGTCGGTGAAGGTGCCATAGTCACCATTATTATCACTTACCTTGTTAGGCGCATCGCCTGTACCCCAGCCAAAAAGGTCGCGGTGGTCGTTATACTGCGAAGTGCTGAAACAATCCCACTGATTCTCGGCAAACTGCCATGTGCCAACATATTGCAGGTTGCCCTGTGAGAACACAACTTTTTCGCCGCTGGCATTGATGGTAAAACGTCCAGACAAAGCACCAGGTATTGAACTTGCCCACAGACCAGTGGTCAGCCCGCAGGTGAGCATCGAAATAAATATTCGTTTAGCTTTATTCATATTATTATGGTTTTAATGTTTATTTTGCATTGGTTAAACATGAAAAGCGGCACGTCAGCATCCCATTATGGGACACAAACGTGCGGGGGTAATAATGTTGTTGGCATTTACCTAATTAATTGTATTTCTGGCTACAAAGGTACGAAGAATAATTTAAACTACAAAGAAGAGTAATAATTTTATAAAATAATTAGTATCTTTGCAGACGAAACATTTAAACATTACGGGTATGAACGAAACGCAGCGTGCAATTCTTCTGTTGAAGAAACTTATAGAGATTCCTTCGGTGAGCAGGGAAGAGAATGGTGTTGCCGACCTCATGGAGGAGACGATGGCGAGTGACGGATTTAATGTGAACCGCTCGGGGAATAACGTGTGGGTGGTGAGTCGCGACTACGACGAGAACCGTCCGACACTACTGCTCAACGCCCACCTTGACACGGTGAAACCCGTAGCGTCGTGGACGCGCAACCCCTTTGAGGCTGTGGAGGAGGGCGACCGTCTCTACGGCTTGGGCAGCAACGACTGCGGCGGAGGACTTGTGTCGCTCTACGAGGTGTTCCGCATACTGTCTTCGCGTGCGCAGGCGTACAATATTATATACCTTGCATCTGCCGAGGAGGAGGTGTCGGGAGCCGATGGAATAGAAAGTGTGCTGCCGCAGTTGCCAAAGATTGACGTCGCAATAGTTGGTGAGCCGACGAGTATGCAACCCGCCGTGGCAGAGAAAGGACTTATGGTGCTCGACATTACGGCACGCGGACGCTCCGGTCATGCTGCACGCAACGAGGGGGTGAACGCTATCGAAGAGGCTCTTGACGACCTGCGCTGGCTGTGTACCCATAAGTTCAGGAAGGAGAGTCCGCTGCTCGGCTGTACACAGATGAAGGTGACGATGATTAATGCCGGTACGCAGCATAACGTGGTGCCCGACAAGTGCGAGATGGTTGTCGATGTGCGTACCAACGAATACTATCGTAACGAGTTCGTACTGGAATATATAAAGAAACACCTGAAGAGTGAGGTGAAGGCACGCTCCGTAAGGCTCAGCTCGTCGCACATAGACCTTGAGCACCCCTTGGTGAAACGATGTGTTGCAATGGGGATGAAACCCTTCGGCTCGCCGACATTATCGGACCAGGCGCTGATGACGTTCCCGTCGTTGAAACTCGGTCCTGGCGACAGCGCACGCTCTCACTCTGCCGATGAGTTCATCATGCAGAGCGAAATAGAGAATGCCATAAAGACTTACGTATCATTGTTAGACGGTCTTGACTTAGCGTCCTAACCACGATTCGGGGTTAAGCTTTGCCGTCTCCCGGCGCAACTGGAACTGAAGGATGTTCTCTGAGCCAACGGTTCCGAGAACCTGACGTGTGCTGACCTTCTGACCCCTGCTGACGCTTACCGAACGGAGGTTGCAATATACGGAGATGTACTTTCCGTGACGCACCATGACAATCATCTGGCCTCCGAAACTGAAGACGGCACTCACCTCGCCGTTGAAGATAGAACGTGCCTGTGCACCGGGACTTCCGAGAATGTTGATACCTTTATTGTCGAGGGTGACGTTCTTAAGACCTTCCACGTTATACTGTCCGAAGTGGCTCACGATGCGATAGCCACCAGTGATAGGCATCGGCAGACGTCCGCGGTTGCTCTCGAAGTTGCTGCTCAGCGCGCGGTCCTCGCTGCTGAATGTCAGCGCCTCGTGAGAAGCCTCCCTGGCACGTTCCACCTCGCGGTTGCTACGCTCGTTATCGACCTTCGCCTTACGCTCGGCAGCCTCGCGCTCTGCTGACGCGCGTCGCGCCTCCATCTCGGCATGTTCCTTGTCTCTTGCCGAAGCTTCCTCTGCGCGCTGGCGTGCTCGTTCCTCACGAGCCTTAGCCTCAGCCACCCGTCTGGCATTCTCGCGTTCTATGCGTTCTGCCTCCGCCTTTTTGCGTGCCAGTTCCTCCGCCTTACGTTTGCGTTCTGCCTCCGCCTTGCGCTTTGCCTCCGCTTCGGCACGAGCCTTTGCCTTTGCCACCTCTTCGGCTACCAAACGGTCAATCTGTGCGTTCAGGGCAGCATCTTTCTTCTTCTGGTCGTCGATGATTCCCTGTATTGTCTTTTGCTGTTTCTTCAGAGACGAAACCATCTTCTGCTGTTCAGCCTGTTGTCCCTGTAGTGCCTCCTGCTCTTTCTTGCCCTTGTAGAGCATGTTGCTCTTGTCGCCCTTAACCTTCTCAAGTTCCTTGTGCTTGGCAGTAATCTGCGCCTGCTTAGCCTTTACCATCTCGCCCTGTGTGCGCTGATATGCAGCATAGTCGCGAACGAAACGCAGACGACGATACATCTGGGTGAGGTTCTTGGCAGAGAAGATGAACATGAGCTGTTCCTCGATGCTTCTGGTACGTGCCATATAGCGCAGAGACTTGACGTAGTTCTGCTTATGTGCCTGTAGCTGCTGCTCCAAGGTAGCAAGCTGTGTGGTGAGCAGTTCTATGTTGCCGTCGAGAGCCACGATGTCCTTCTGAATGGTTTCAATGGTTCTCTTCCTCTGGTCTATTTCGGAGTTAAGTGCAACGAGGTTGCTCAGACGCTTCTTCACGTCGGCTTTGTTTGCCCTGAGGAGTCGCTCCTGTTCCTTAATCTTCTTCTGTATCTGTTGGCGCTCGTTCTGCAAACCCTTTATCGAAGCGTTGGTATATGTAGGCTCCTTGCTCTTCTTCTTGGTGGAAGATTTCTTGCCGGCAGCAGTCTTGCCACCTTTCTTCTTCTGGGTGGTAGTCTTATGTGTCGTTGCCTTCTTTGCTGACGAGGACTTCCTTGTCTGTGCTCCCAAGGGGAGGAAAAGGGCAGCGGCAAGTATTATGGTGATAAGTTTCTTCATTTTACAGACTCATGATTTTCTTTAGTACGTCGTCAACGCTAACCTCCTTGTATTTCTTTGATACGGTAGTGCGCGGATCCCAATCGTCGCTGGTGTCGAGGGAGTTAAGCTTCATCTTTATCTGCATCTTTCGCGCCTGTTTTGTGGCGTTAGTGCTAAGACTAAGCGCTATGCTGGTAGGGAAGTTCTTGCTGCCGAGGGCTTTGAAGTTGTCGTAGAGACACTGCACAGACGTTGTGCCGTCCTTCGGATGACTGTACTGCACGTTGGTCTCGTGGATGAAAGCCTTGTCGTTGTCGGCCCTCCACATATAGTCGAGATAACCCTGATGCAGCGATACTACCGACATCGGTGCCGACTCCTGCAGGTCAACATCAAAGACCTTCAGTGTGCCGTCGGTAACCCTGTCCTTGCCAGGGATGAACAGCTCGTTCCAGAAGAGTGCCTGCAGAGAGTAGAAGTTAAGTCCATTGTTCCTCAGGAAGTCCACCTGGTTGTAGTCTGCCTTGATGTACTCCGAGTGGATGCGGTCAACTATCATCACGTAGTCCTTGGTGAACTCCAGACGTCCTGCCTCGATGCCTATGATGGGCACGAAGAGCTGAATCCTTATCACGTCGTCCTTGCGCATGTGGAGAGAACCGCCGACAGAGATGTTCTGTGAGCCTGCACTCAACGAGAAGTCTATCTTCGAGACGATGTTCCTGCTAAAGGTGGCGTTGTCATAGACCTTACGTATGAACTCCTTCTTTTTCTTCTCAACAGACCGTACGTCGGCGGTCTGTGACGATGTGGCGCTGCCGACGGTCTGCTTCTGTGTTGCACAGGCAGCAAACAGCGCGCAGCAGAATATGATGGTTACTACTCTTACTATTTTCATTTTATGAGATACTTTCTTTGCTTAATCTTCTTTCTGATGAGTTTGGCATTCTTGCTCTTTCCCTCAAGGGCTTTCTTCCAGAAGGCTACTGCCTCCTTGGTGTTGCCCGTCTTTGAGTAAATGTCGCCGGCATGCTCCAGTAGGGTGGCATCGGGTGACGGACTCAGTTCCAAGACCTTGTCGATGTACTTCTGTGCCTCCTCATAACGCTGTTGTTTGAAGAGAATCCAGGCGTAGGTGTCAAGATATGTAGGGTTCTCTGGTTCCTCGTCGATAGTCTTCTTGCTCATTCGCTCCGCCTTGTCGAGGTCTTTGTCCTCCTCGCTGAGGAAGTAGGCATAGTTGTTAAGACACGAGATGTTGTCGGGTTTCCACTGCAGACAACTGTCGTAGGCGGCATATGCCTCGGTGGATTTCCCCTTCTCGTGGAGGATGTCGCCCATGATGGCGTAGAAGTCGCTGACGAATTCCTTGTTGCTCTTGGAGTTTATCTGACTTACTCCGCGACGCAGGGCATCGAGAGACGCATCGTTATTGCCCTTTTGGAAGTAGCACACGCCAAGGAAATAGTAGAACGCCATCTCGTCGGGGTTATACTGCGTTGCCTCCTTCGACAGACGGATTATCTCATCGAAGTTCTGTTCTTTCCATAGCGACTGTATAAGGGCAAGACGCACAGAGGCGTTGTCGGGCTCAATCTTCAGAGCCTGGTAATATACGGTGTTGATGCTGTCCTGCGGGAAGTTCTTCATCTGCAGGTAGGCAGCATACATTGCCGTCATGTCGGCAGAGTGCTGTGGCTTGCTGAGCACACGGTGGAAAAGGTCGAGTACCTGGGTGCTGTCGGCACCGTTCTGCTCGTTCTCCGCAACAACCTTTCTTACGAGCATCACCTTGTCGTTGGTAGGTATCTCGGGACTCTCAAGGATATCCTCCTGCAGGGCATTAGCCAACGAGTCCTTGTCGAGGGTACGATAGTAATCGAGTAGTGACAGTCTGGCTGCAACGTGCTTAGGGTCTTGACGCAGCGCAAACTGGTACTCCTCGAAAGCCTCCTCGTGCATGCCGTTTTGGATGAGCCAGTTGCCCTTCATGACGCGATAGTTCATGTCGTTAGGATGTTTCTTGACAAGATCCTCCAGTACCTGTAGCTCCTTGTCTTTCTCCCCCTTCAACGAGTATATGTGCATCTTTGAGAGTGCTGTCTGCTCGGATGCTCCTTCGATATTCTCCACCCTGTCAAGGCAGCGTATAATGTTGTCGTAGTCCTTGTTCTGTCCGTAGAGCTGTATGAGAATTCCCAGCACGTCAGTTCTTGTCGGCGAATAGGACATTATGCGTTCGTAGGTGTTTATGGCTTTGTCCCACTGTTTAGTACCTAAATAGGTCTGCGCCAATCGCTCCTGATAGGTGACGTTGTCTGGTCGCAGACTTACTGCCTTCTCCATGTTTTCGAGAGCCAGGGTGTCCATTCCCATCTCGGCATAAAGTGGAGTAAGTCCGTAATAAGCCTCCGCAGCATAAGGGTTAAGTTCTATGCAGTGCTTGAGAAGGTCGAAGGCAGCGTCGTAGTTGCCCTTCTGCAACTGGGTAATCGATTCGGCATAGAAGTATTTGTACTTCTGCGAAGTGTTATAGTCAACCGCCGGAGCACTCCCGCGTTCCTTGACCGCTGTCTTTCCGCACCCTGCAACGAGCATGCAGAAAACCAAAACAAATATGTGTCTAACCACTCTCATTCTTCACTCTTCACTCTTCACTCTTCACTTCCCCGTATGTCCATAACCACCTTCGCCACGTTCTGTATCGTCGAGGACCTCCACCTGTTCGAAATCGGCAGTCTCGTGACGTGCTATAACCATTTGTGCTATGCGTTCACCGTCGTTGATGATGAAGTCCTCCTGTGAGAGGTTTATGAGTATCACACCAACCTCGCCTCTGTAGTCGGCATCGATGGTGCCAGGCGAGTTAAGAACGGTGATGCCGTGTTTCAGTGCCAGTCCGCTACGTGGACGCACCTGAGCCTCGTAGCCATCGGGGAGAGCCATAAAAAGTCCTGTGGGAATCAGTTTGCGTTCCATAGGCTTGAGCGTTATCGTTGCGTCGATGTTGGCACGCAAATCCATGCCGGCACTCTGTGGCGTGGCGTATGCTGGTAGTTGCTGATGTCCCTTGTTTATAATCTTTACCTTAACCATATATATAAAATAATGTGCAAAGGTACATAAATTATTTCCAACATTCAAATAATTTGTGTACTTTTGCAAAAATTTTAAGATTATGGACTGGGAGAAACTCATTACTTACAAGCGCTTAGGACAGGAAAATAGACATGTAGAGCGTCATGATGAACGTTCGGAGTTCAAGCGTGACTACGACAGACTAATCTTTTCGGCTCCGTTCCGTCGTATGCAGAACAAGACACAGGTGTTCCCGTTGCCGGGCAGCGTGTTTGTGCATAACCGACTGACGCACTCCCTTGAGGTGGCGAGTGTGGGAATGTCACTGGGTAATGATGTGGCACACCGACTGGTACAGGCAACACCAGCGTACGCTGAGACGCTGATACCACAGATGGGAACGATAGTGAGTGCGGCATGTCTGGCTCACGATATGGGTAACCCGCCTTTCGGACATAGCGGAGAGAAGGCTATACAGTCGTTCTTCAGTGAGGGTGGGGGACTGTTCCTTAAAGACGAGGTGAGCAAGGCTTTCTGGGATGACATCACACACTTCGAGGGAAATGCCAATGCCTTCAGGATTCTCAGTCATCGTTTCCTCGGACGTAGAGAAGGCGGTTTCGCAATGACTTATTCCACTCTTGCCAGCATAGTGAAGTACCCCTTCGCAT
>ODAJ012149895.1_pt1 | contig 23118 bp, 22 predicted proteins | sample 1539241 | NCBI WGS metagenome assembly ODAJ01 (sample SAMN02144231, study PRJEB22623) | gut metagenome | biome: sheep rumen | host: Ovis aries | place: New Zealand | reverse complement strand
AAAGTCTTCCCGCCTCTGGCGTCTCACTTTTATCTTTTAATTTTTCTCTTTTATCTAAAAATGATGGTTTTTTAGCCCGCAGGGCGGTGTTTTGCTTTCATTGATTTCAAAGCATGGAATGCTGCGTATGTTGTTGATGATGAATGATGGAAACTCGTTTACAATCAGGCATCAGCGGCAGCAAACGCATAATCTTGACAAAGATTGAAATCAAGGAAAGTGTTTTCGCGGTTTTTGTTAAAAAACTTTCTGCGATTTCCGCTATTTCTGCGGGACTTAAAATAATCCGTGGGATCCGCGAAATCTGTGTGAGAATAAAAATAAATACAAAATAATTTTCAATTTTCAACTTGAAAAGATTATGATCAAAATTGCAGTTGCAGGAACAGGATATGTGGGACTCTCTATCGCAACCCTCCTGGCACAGAACAACCAGGTAACAGCGGTAGATGTCATCCCCGAGAAAGTGGAGAAGATCAACAACAGGATCTCCCCCATCCAAGACGAGTATATCGAGAAGTACCTGAGGGAGAAGGAATTGAACCTCGTGGCAACCCTCGACGGCAAGGCAGCATATAAGGATGCCGACTTTGTTGTCATCGCAGCCCCCACCAACTACGACTCCGTCAAGAACTTCTTCGACACCCATCATATCGAGGATGTCATCGACCTCGTCCTCAGTGTCAACCCCGATGCTGTGATGGTCATCAAGAGCACCATCCCTGTCGGTTATACCGTCAGTGTGCGTGAGAAGTACAGCTATCGCGAGCGTCAGGCAGACGGAAGCTTCAAGGTCATCACCCCCAAGATTATCTTCGCCCCCGAGTTCCTTCGCGAATCCAAGGCACTCTACGATAATCTCTACCCCTCCCGCATCATCGTCGGCTTCGACGACCCCACCCTCGAAGAGGCCGCTCACACCTTCGCCAACCTCCTGGTCGAAGGCGCCATAGGCTCCTCCCCCAATTCCCCATTTGCCAATGGCCAACAGCCAATGGCCAATGTTCAATGTTCAATGTTCAATGAAAAAAACGTCCCCGTTCTTTTCATGGGCTCAACCGAGGCGGAAGCCGTCAAGCTCTTCGCCAACACCTATCTTGCTCTTCGCGTGAGCTACTTCAATGAGCTCGACACCTATGCCGAGATGAAAGGTCTCGACACCCAAGCCATCATAGACGGTGTCTGTCTCGATCCCCGTATCGGCACACATTATAACAACCCCAGCTTCGGCTACGGCGGCTACTGTCTGCCCAAGGACACCAAGCAGCTGCTCGCCAACTACGCCCAGGTACCTCAGAACATGATGTCCGCCATTGTCGAGAGCAACCGCACCCGCAAGGACTTCATTGCCGACCAAGTCCTCAAGAAGGCAGGGTATTACGACTACTTCAACCGTGGTGACTTCGATGCCTCTGCCGAGAAGGAATGCGTCATCGGTGTTTACCGCCTCACCATGAAGTCAAACTCAGACAACTTCCGCCAGTCCAGCATCCAGGGAGTCATGAAGCGTGTCAAGGCCAAGGGTGCCAAGGTCATCATCTACGAGCCCACCCTCGAGGACGGCACCACCTTCTTCGGTTCCAAGGTAGTCAATAACCTCGATGAGTTCAAGCGCCTCTCCCACGCCATCATCGCCAACCGCTACGACTCCATCCTCGACGACGTCCAAGACAAAGTCTACACCCGCGACATCTTCAAGAGAGACTAAGCGTTGAACGTTAGTTTCAGGTTTCAGGTTTCAAGTTTCAGGGGTCACACAGATCCCACAGACCCCACAGATTTTTATGTCCCGCAGAAATCGCGGAAATGGCAGAAATCTAACAAAAACCGCGAAAACACTTGTCTGTGCTGTATGCTCTATGAGCATTTATCTATAGGCATTAGCCAAAGCTCTGTTTTAAGCGAGCTTAAACATTTCTTTAACTAATACCCATAGATAGCCTACGGCTTAACAGCCCAGACAAGAAAAACCCCGCCTTTCGGGCTAAAAAACATTCTTATCCTCTCTAATATAGAGAAAAAGAAAGTCGCCAGAGGCGGGAAATTACAGATTAGAGTTTACGGTTTCTTGCGCTCCGTCGGTGCTCAGGCGCAGGCGGAGTCCCGTTTACTGTTATAGGCTATTGAGTGTTAGATAATCGTTTGTCGGATTGAAACCTGAAGGCCGAAGCAGTCGCGACCCCGAACTGAAATTCAAGTGGGTTACAATTTGTACCCCCTTTCGAATGCTCACTGCAGATGGAATAGGCGCTTCTAGCGCTCACTTTTCTCTTTTCTCTATTTTTAGAGGATATAAAGATGGTTTAAGCCCGCAAGACGCCTTGAACTAAGCTGCCCTGCAGTCTTCCCGCCTCCGGCGATTTTCTTCTCTTTTTTTTAGAGGGATAATAAAAATGGTTTTCTAGCGAAGCGGTGTTTTTCTTCTGTTCAGGATGAAATCTCGAAGAGATTGATGATGTGTCTGTGAGCTTTTATCTGGATGCTTGCATACAAGTAAAAGAACACAGATACGGCATCAAAGACGTAGTCTCAGCCTGAACGGAAGTGTTTTCGCGGTTTTTGTTAAAAAACTTTCTGCGATTTCCGCTATTTCTGCGGGACTTAAATAAATCTGTGGGATCCGTGAAACCATCTCTCATCTATAATTCTTCTTTTTTCTCTCTTAATTCTTAATTTAAAACTATAGCCTAAACAGCATACACAGGGGACAGAGCCTGTAAACATGTTTAAAATAGTTATAGATTAAAGAATGAAAATTAGATTGTTTCTAGCAGGATTAGTCCTGCTCCTCGCTGCTTGCAGCACGGATAACAGTATCCACACCGATGATACATTAATCCCCGTCACGGTCCGCGTCACCGGCTTCTCCGTCAGCCAGGACGAGTTCCCCGGCACCCGTGCAACCACCGCCCCCGCCTCCTACGAAGGATTAGATGCCATCACCCTGGCCTTGTATGACGAAAAAGGAACGGAACAATATAAAACAACCCAACTGAAGAGTAATCTCCCCTCAGGCAAAACCTTCGGAGAGATGGAACTCTCTCTGCACTACGGCAGCTACACCATGGTCGTTATAGGTCGTGGTCATTTCAGCGGTGATGTGTTCAATCTGGACAGCCCCACCTCAGCCGTTTACGACTGCGAGCATGTCCGCGAGACCTTCACCTGCACCCAGGCTGTCAGGATAAGCTCCACCAGCCCTGTTGATCTTGAAGCCACGCTGAACCGTATCGTTGCCCAGGTCGCTGTTGTGTCAACAGATACGAAGACCCCCAATGTGGCGCGTATCCGCACCACCTTCTCAGCCGGTGGCAAGAGCTTCAACCCCACCACTGGTCTGGCTCTCGACAATACCGGCTTCAGCAACACCGTCTATGGAGAGGGCAATACGGGTCAGACCACCTCAGCCCTCAACTTCCTGTTCCTCGCCTCCGACGAGCAGAAAATGGATGTAACCATCGAGACGCTCGATGCAGACGGTGCGGTCCTGTTCAGTAAGACTGTGAACGACGTGCCCCTGAGGCGCAACCGTGTTACCACCCTCACCGGTGCCATGTATTCACCCGCAGCTGCCACAGCTACCTTTACACTCAGCACCGACTGGCTCCCCGGTAACAACCTCAACTTCTAACCCGCGACAGATATCATCAAACATTAAATAACCAATCTCTGTCCCCTGTTATTCTAGTGTATAGTTGATAGTGTATAGTTTATAGTCAGTTTAAAAGTGTATAGTGGAAAGTTATTCCCGCTAACCGCTAACCGTCAAACGGTTATCGATCCGCTCCGCCTCTCGTGTTAGAGTGCTCACTGGTTCTGCCAGTGAGAAAACAATCAAGGTTTCCGGCGTTTATCGTTTATTGAGTATTTGCATACCCATGAACGCCACCTGAAACTTGAAACTTGAAGGCTGCGATTGAGCGAGAGGAGAAACAAACTTGTTTGAGTTCTCCCGAGCGTGAGCAGGCTCGATGCGCAGCATCAAACCAGAAACTCAGCAGCCCTGCTGCCGTTGAACTGCCGCCTTAGCGTCGTTGAAGCTTTGCTTCGAGCAACAAGAGAGATATTAAACAAATAAGTAAATAATTAAAGATAACAATATAAAAATATGAGGAAACTAATAATCACAAATGTTGGTCCGATTACTCAGACCGCAACAATAGAGTTTAAGCGGTTCTGTATACTTATTGGCCCTCAAAGCAATGGTAAAAGCACTATTGCAAAGATTCTTAGTACCTGTATGTGGATAGAGAAGGAAGCCTGCACCTCGCTTTCTACAAAAGTTGTCAAGGATGGCAACGATTTCAAGCGTATGGTAGAGGATTTTCATCGCATGCACAACTATATACATTCTGATAGTTCTTATATCGAATATCAGTCACCATTTGTCACAATAGTTTATGATAAGGGAAACTTCTCTTTGTCATTTTCAGACAATCTATCTTATAATAGGTTGAAGATTTCATATATACCTTCAGATCGTAATGTTGTGACAATGAAGGATATCGAGAAACGCGATTTGGAACCAACCAACTTTCGTGGTTTCTTGTTCGATTGGTTAGAGGCAAACCGGAATTACGATGTACAACATAAGGCAGAGATTCTTAATCTCGGAATCAAATACTACTTTGATGTCGAGGCAAATGACCGGCGGGATAAACTTACTCATGAAAATGGTGTGACGTACGATATTCCTCTATATGACGCTTCCAGTGGTATGCAGTCGCTGGTGCCAATGAATGTTCTTATGCATTATCTCACTATGGATTATTTCCAGAATTATGGAAAAAATCTATCATTTGAACAGGAGCAAAAGCGTATTGCCCGAGCTTGGACGGTTACAAGAGAAATAACTGCTAAGTACTATCCCGAGGAGGTTAAACAAAAAGACTATAAGGAGGTATATAATGAATTAATCAAGGCAAAAGCAGATGCAAATGATACTCGGGCAGTTGCTTATACAGTCGAAATGAAAAGACTTTTTGAGCGGCTTTCCAAGCCACAGGGCATCTCTTTTATCCTCGAAGAGCCAGAGCAGAACCTTTTCCCTCGTACTCAGGTGGTTCTTTTCAATGATATCATTGAGTGTTGCAATTCAGATCATCCGTCGTCTGTTTTTATCACAACCCATAGTCCTTATTTGTTGGCAGCAGCTAATATACTGCTCTTTATGGGTAAGATGCACGAATCTGGTATTGGGATGCAGCAACTAGGGGAGGTAACGGACTTCAATACACTAATAAAGAGTGAAGAGTTTACAGCCTATTCTGTTTCCGGGGGAACATGTCAGTCAGTTATTGATGAGCAGACGGGTCTCATAAAAGAGAACGAGCTAGATACGGCTTCTGATTATAATGCCGAGGTGTTCAACCGTCTCTATCAACTCTATATTCAAAAAATGCGCAGCAAATGATTCCCGAAAATTTAGCAAATCTTCAGCTCTCGCAGGTCTTTGCTGCCTATTGTAGCGACATTGATCGATACATATTAGAGTCAATCACAGACGAGTTCATTGTTGACTCATCTACAAAGAAGATTAGTGGCTTTGTTACGACCACCTTTGGACAAGAGGAGAAAGCGGCAGAAGAATATTTCACGGTAGAGAATCCTACTGGGAAACCATTCTCTTTATTGCAGATAGATAATGGTATCATAAAGAAGAATGTAGGTGCAGCAACTCAAAAGTGTGATTGTGCCATAGCGGATGATAAATCTCTTTGTTTCATCGAGTTTAAGACAAAGGCTTGCAGTAATTTGTTGTCAACCATCGAGAATAACTATCGCAGAGCCATCAAGCAACTCATTGCAACAATAAGTATTTTCGATAATTATCATAAATCTCAGGGGATTGATGTTAGAGATTTGCGAACTGTTGAGGCTTATATCTGTTTTAGGCAGGGTTATCCTCGTATATCCTCTTCCCAAATGAACTATCAAGTGGCATTTGCACAGATATCTAACGGCATACCCCTCTCATTTGATAGGAAAAAGGTATTATAAACTTTAAATCTATAATTGGTCAAATGTCTCACGAAAATATCATTGCTATACTGTCTATATTGATATCTGCTATCGTGGCGGTGGCTGGTTTCATCATTGCGTGGCAGACAGAGAAGTTGCGAACCATGAGGGAGCAACTGTCGGAGAAGAAGTACAACGCTTACGCAGATGCGGTAAAGATGTTCTATTCCGTCTTGAAAGATACCAAGGCCAATCGCACTACAAACAACAGGGAAATGATGGATAGGATGATTGACATCAAGCGCGACATCTTCATGTATGGCTCTGACAAGGTGTTCAAGGCCTTCAACAAATGGTTACTTTCTACTACGAACAGTAATGATAAGGCGCAATTTGCCGCTTTCTTGGACTTCGTTCTTGAAATGCGTAAAGACCTGTGTAATAATAAGACAAAACTCACGAAACACGATATACTCCTCAACCTTACTCAGAGTGAAGAGGAGGCAAGGAAGTTATTTGAATAAGACATAGAAGGTAACATCTTCCCTCTTACATCTAACATCATCCATCATCCATCATCCATCAATGAGTGACATCTCCGACTCAATCCAATCAAAATGCCTCGCCTTTGGCGATAGAATCATAAAGTTGAATGACTACCTGCTGGCACAGGCAGTAGCTGCCCATGAGGATTATAAGAAGTCAAAGATACAAAAGAAAGGTTATCAAAAATTTTGACCACCTTCAATAAAATAACATTTAACATTTAACAAATAAAATAGCATATGGCATACAGAACAAGAACATACATTTCAGGTGAATGGGATTACGATAGCGATGCCATTGACCAAATATATAAATGGAACTAAGGTGATAGGTGGAACTTGCACTTTTTTGGGGGGGCACTTCAGTACCTGTCCCCTGTCCCGGATTTCTTTGAAAACAAGAAGCATTAGTTAATTGTGATGATAATCGATATACTATTATGACTTTACAAGAATTTATTTTTGATTTACCATTATATACAAAAGTCAAAATTTCGGAAAATCCGGAAATTTTGAAAGGCTTGTGTAGATATGACGTGCGGATAGATGGATATAATCCTCATCAGGGAATTGATTCAACTTATGGTTTGTATGATAATATAGATTCGGATCGTTTGTATAGGCATGGAATAGAACTTGTTCAGTTTAAATGCAAACGACATGACGACCCTTTATTTGTACTTATCCGATACGATATGGACCAAGATCTTATAGAGAAAGTTGGTCAATATCCTTCTGTTGCAGATATACACATTGCTCAGGTTAAAAAGTATAGGAAGGTTCTTGGTGAATCGTATATTAGGGATTTTACGAGGGCAATTGGATTGGCTGCAAATGGTGTCGGAACTGGTTCATTTGTGTATCTTCGTCGAATTTTTGAACACCTTGTAATTGAAGTGTCTCATCAGGCGATTGCTTCAGGGGAATTTAGAGAGAATGATTTTGCCGTTGCCAAAATGGACAGAAAGTTAAAGATGCTCGAGAATCATCTTCCTGAGGTTCTAAAAGACAATAAGGTTTTGTATGGCGTATTGAGCAAAGGAATTCATGAATTGTCAGAAGAGGATTGCTTAAACTATTTCTCTGTTGTACGAGAGATTATAGAACTTATTCTAGACGATTTTGAATTCGCTCGTCAAAAGGAAGAGAAAATTAAATCTGCCAAAAACAGACTAACTACAGTCGCAGGAGAGATAAATAATAAATAGCATAAACATGAGACAGAAATCATCCCTTAGTCCATTAATATATTAAAGTTATACAGGAATGAATACACTTAATTTACGTTCTGTTTTGTTGTCGGGAGGTAATATCGTTGTTGATGCATCAAAATTATCTCCAATAGAGTTGCGTATGTTAGCACATACCGCAAAAATAAGCGGCGGAACAATTTTGGTAAAGAAATCTTTCTTATATAATGCATTGGAATGTAGGAATATTGCATTGGCTGGAGGAAAAGGAACTGTCACTTTTGATTTTACGGATTAATATGAAACAAGATAATTGTAAGCAACAGGAAGCGTGCGCGCATTATTTTGGACAAGATAAACTGCATGTATATCGCCACAAGTTTATCTGGTCTATTGTTATTTCAACAGTTATAGTCATAGTCTTATTTGTTTTATTGCTGAGAACTTATGACAATTCTTTAAATGAGATTGTAAATCTTCATCGGGAATATCATTCTCAAATAGAAAATTTATTAAAACCATTAACAATTTCAAAAGATAGTTGCGTATATGTGAATGAGCAATTAGCTAATTGTATTGAAGAAGGCCTTCTGAATACCCAATCCGTGTTGCAATTACAAAGTACAAGGATTCAGTCTGATTTTACTTTACTTTCCCTTTGGGCTGGTATCTTGATGATAGTATTTTTGATTTTTTCAATATACTCAATATTTAAGACTGATGAGTTGATGAAGCAAGGGCGCGAGGGGCTAAAGGTTATCGAAGATTCTAAATCAAAAGTCGATAGTCATATTCTTGAGATTGAAAATAAAGCAGAAGAAGAAATAAAAAAGGTTTCTAATGCTGCAGATGTGGAAATAACAAGATTTGCTGCGGAATCATCGGCTTCATTAGATGAATTGCGAAAGCAAATCGAGGATAAACAAAAAGCATTTGGAGAAACAGTAAATAAAATCCGGGAAGAATTTGATGAGAGTGTGAATAAAAAGACAGATGATTTTCAAACCGTTTATAACAATTACGTTAAGAAGCTTTCTGAAGCATCTGAAAATGCTGATGGTCTTCTGCAGCAATTCATAAAAGCTGTTCAGAACCGACAGAGAGAGGAACAAGATTCTGATAATGTTACAAAGAAAGGAGATGAATAATTATGTGTTCTGTTAACAATTTGGAATTAATGGCCGAAACGAATAGTCTGATTCTTTCTTTGATAATCGATCATCTTGTAAAATACGGGAAAAAGAATGAGGAATTTTTAAGAAAAATCTCCTCAGACCAGGGACAGGACTCTGCCGAAATGGTATCTTCTGATGATGAAATTTCATTTACCCAAGAGGAAGCTGATCGACTGAATAAGATATTTAATAACACTCTAGTGCTGGCCCTGTCCGATGACGCAGATTGTTATAAATCGTGTGTTCGATATGTGACATTACTGAAGGAGTTTCTTACTTCATGCCCTCGGTATAATAAATTAATTCTCCTTGACCCTCTAAAGAACTTATATGAAAAATTAAAGGAGTCGGCAGGTGAAGTTTATGTTGGTCAGGAGTTATTGTTGAGCATCTCTGAAGTTAAGGAAATGTTATATCAATAATTTTTTTAATATGACATATCTCTTAGTATATAGTGATAGTACAGGTAGCCGTGAATTCATGGTAGATGTGCTTGATTCATTACACCAAGTATCAAGATGGCGTTATGATATGCCCAATAGTTTTTATATAAAATCATCTTATTCTGCACAAGAGTTAGTTGATGCGATTGTGGATAAATTGTGTTCACATGAACGTAGATTTTTAATTGTAGAAGTTAACGATAATAGACAAGGCTATCTTACACGCAAAACGTGGGACTTTCTAAATTCAAAATAATAGAACAGGTGACACGTGTCACCTGTCACCTTGGAGACAGGCTCCTGTAAGATTAATAAAACGGCCAGATGAAGGGGCTGCTGGCTGTCTGGTAATATGCCCCGATTCAAGAAAAGTATGAAAAATTTATTTTTTTGTAAACTAGCTTGAGTCTGCATGGTGGACTCAAGCTGCGATGAAGTTGTGGATAGCATCCCAACTGATGGTCAGTGGCTGCTCAATCTATAGGAGTTCTGAGTAGTGTCAATTGGATCCTTCCTGGCAAAACGAACTGTAGCACAGTATCGACCTATACGGAGGATGGAAGGATGTGGAGGATGCAAAAACGTACTCTTGGAGGAGAGCCATAAAGTAAACCATGAAGCCGGAGTGGCGGCCATTAAGGATGGGATTGGTTACCGTGAAAACTGAGATGGGGTTCGATTCCTCACTGCCACCAAATTAATATAGTCACCCAAAGACAATAATATTATATTTCAAAAGTTTATGCTGAGAATTCTACTTCTTTCTGATATACACTTCATTCACTGTGAGGACGACGAAAATGAATATCGTTCTCTTGAGACGGCATTTGTGGAGGCGATGGATGAAGTACGTGAATCAGGAGGATTGGATCATATCTTGATATGTGGCGATATTGCGAACAAAGGCTTTGCCGAGGAATATGTTAAAGCAGAAGATTTCTTAAAAAGGATCTTTGAACACTTAGAATGTGATGATGAGAAAACCAAGGTTTATGTGGTACCTGGCAACCATGACATTAACAGGAGTATCAACAAAGAAGAACGGCTTGTATTAAGACCAAAGCTTTTGTCTTTGGATACTGCTGATAATTATATCTATAATGCAAAGCATAATGAAACCGATAAGTTAAAACTGATATATTCTCCATTCAGTGCTTTCCATAAATTTGCCAATGCTCATTCATCCCTTGATGGTATTGCTGAGGGCATATTGTCTGAGGCTCCAAATTTTAATGATAAGGGATTCCGCAAAGAAGTCCAATTGGGTATTTTAAATGATTACATCATAAAGCTACATTGTCTGAATTCTGCACTTTTATGCGATGAAAATGATGTCAATGACCCGAACAATATTAAGTATGGAGAACATAAGCTGTATATACCGAAATATGCTTATAACCCCGACACGCCAAGCACTACGGTCAACATCTCAATGATGCATCACCCCCATGCATGGTTCTATAACGAAAGGGAACTTGACCAAGAGTTTGATAGAAAATTCAAGATACAACTATATGGTCATGTCCATACCCAGTCAATCAATCAGATAGAAGAAGGCAAATCACCAGTTAGGTTGCAGTTGGGCTCACTGCAGCCAGGAAAAGACGGGGATCCCAACCGTTATCCACCGGTGTATAATATTCTTGAGTTGGACATTGTACGTAATGTTCTAAAAATGAAGGTAATCTGTTATAGTTGGGATGGAGAGCAGTTTAACCAAGATGATCGATTCTCTTATGAGAAAAGGATTGAACTAAAAAAGAAATCTCTTAGAACTTTTAGTCAGAAAAATGAAGTTAAGAAAATGAAGGAAGTAGTAACAAATACAGATGAATTGTATGCCATCAGATACCGCTTCTTTAATTCTGGGCATATTAGGGAGATAATTCGTGAAATTAATGCCAAATTATACGATGACAATAAACCTGAGTATGCAAATGCTTTAGCTTTTTTTAAGAATATCTCTTCAAAAACTGACGATATAACGAAATTGAGTGCCACTTTAACTAAATATGGTGACTGATATGGAACGTGATTTAAAAGATATCCTTACAGAGGTCCTTGTGTTTCCTTACGAACAGGACATTGTTGATTCATTAACTACAGCTAGTAAGAACTATGCCGAAGAAATTACCTTGAGCCAATTTGAGGATTGTGTACTACATTTGTGCCTGGATATAACAGCCCAGGAATTGGTGCAAAGTGTAAATACGCAAACCGGCAGGAAATTCCCCGGTCGCGTTTATAGAGCTTTGTCTGGCTACGTAATAGGAGAGACAATAAGTAATGTTGAGGATGAATATGAAAAGTTGTTGTATGTATTAGCTCTTCGTAATGTACTAAAGGTAAAAAATGATGAGGTAGATGGCATAATTAGTAAATGCATTAATCCGACTTATTTTTCTGTCGTCGAAGATTATTGGACCGACAATACTGATATTCCATCACTAGAGGGAGATAATCTGATAACAGACATTTATGATAAAGACACATGGGCTGAAACTGGATGGGATATTGAAGACTCATTTGAGACCCTAAAAGCATTAGCAAAATTCTATAGTCGTGAACAATTTGAGAAGGAGTATTCTCAAATAGTGTTACAAGACAAGCAGGATGCCTACAAATTTGCGTATGACGTGGCAAAAGATGTGGCCTCGCAGTATTGGCTTTTTGCGGCAGAAAATCCAATTAGAACATTCAAAAATATTGGCTTAAAAGGTTCTGCAATCGCCTTAAATACTATCAAGTCAAGAATGAGAGGGGAAGATTTTAGTGCACAGGATGGAATAGAGGCAACATCTGTTTATAGGCGCTATCTTTATGCTAACGACTATACTGAAATAAGCACAAAGCGTATCAGTCCTCAGGGTTTTGTAGTTGCTATTTTTTATGAGTTCCTTTATGAACGTTTAAAGTCACAACGCGATGAGTAACGAAATAGTAGATTTGAAACTTAACAATGCTGGGGGAGTGGAAGTTGAGCCAATCCAACCCGATGTGCAGGAACTGGAAGGTGTGGAAGGCTCCTACCGTTATAATTCACTAAGGAATTCGGACGTTAATACATTTGCTTCTGATTCTCGCCCGACGCTGATAACACTTTTGGGTATCAGTGAGTGTGGTAAGACAACATTTGTAGGAAGTGTGTTTGCTATCCTGAGAAGGCGGCCGGAGCTTTTGAATGTGACATTCCTTGATTCCGATACTTTGACAGGTTTTGAGAAGCGCGTTCATTTAAGACTGCTTTCAGAAAATGGTATTTCTGTACAGCCACGAACACGTCGCAAGGAAAAGAGCATATTGAATGCTTTATTAGGAAATGAACGTATGGAGAATCCTCACATGTATGTTTTCTCTGACCAATCTGGCGAGATATATCTTGATGCAGTCACCAAGGATGATGTCGTCAAAGAGCAGTCAGCGGTAAAGTATGCTGATAAGTTGGTGTTTTTTGTTGATACAGAAGCAATCTTGGATGACAAGAGATATATGTTGTATAAGAAAAATACCAACACACTTCTGACTCGTTTCAAGACAAATAATATGCTTCCTTTTGATGCGGAGATATTTGTAGCTTTCAATAAGATAGATATGGTGGAGAAAATGGCTCTTAAAGCTTCAGAGATCGAAGAAGGTGGTATAGACGAAGCAAAAAAGGAAGCTTTTTATAAAAACTGGCAGGCCAAAAGGACTTCAATTATGACCGTAATAAAGAATATCGTAAATGTACCCGACGAGCAAGTATTTAATATTTGTTCAAAAGGTATTCAACGTGATGCTGAAGATAAAGGCTTGGTTGATTTACTTGTAAAATTGCTAGAAAAACCTCAGAAGAAAGCTCTCTCTTCGGATTATAATTGGATTCAAAATTTGTTAAAGGCATAACGATTATGGAGAGTAAAAACCAATGCCTTTTTGTAGGGCTGCAAGATACAGGAAAATCATCTTATTTAGGCGCCTTCTGGGCTATTGAGAGTGATGGCACATCAGGTCATAAATTGACATTCAATAGTTTGCCTGCTAATTCCGAATATCTAGAATCTTTGGGAAGTTTGTGGCTTCAACAAGAACCTGTAAATAGGAGTCCTATGAATTCTCATGAACTTGAGTTGAGTTTAAAACATAGGGATACGGGCTCAGTAATTAATTTGGCCATACCAGATTTTAAGGGAGAAAGATTTAAATTGATTCTGCAAAACGAGCGCCCTTCCGAGATTGATAAATGGTTAAAGGATTCAAACAGAATCATTTTCTTTCTTCCACAAACAGGAGAGAAGGTCTTTAATGAAGAACTTGGAGAAAATGAAACTTCTAATGATATTAAGAAACCAAACCAGGAATTCAGCGTTGACGAGATAGAACCCTGGATACAAATTGTAGAACTCCTAAAATTCATCCATGAAGAGAAGGGAGACATAAAGATTGCATTTTGCGTGTCTAAGTGGGACGAAAACATATCTAAAGGAGTGAGCGTAAAGAAGTGGATAGAACAGGAACATCTATTCTTTGACACTTTTGTAAAATACCACTTCCACCACGTAGAGTTCTTTGGTATTAGTGCTCAAGGTTTGAATTACAATAAAAGAGGGGAACTCACAGAGGCCAAGGTAAGTGAATTAACTGACCAAGGGAAGCGTGCCTACATTTCTTCTGGCACTGACAAGGATTACGATATTACTAAGCCGCTGGCTTGGCTGCTTGAAGATTAAAAGGCTATGATTACATTACACCAGATGCTTCACGGATACAAACTTGGACATAACTATATCCAAGGGAGTATAGTCTTGCCATCCACACACGACATGGACAAGATCGCTACACTTAGCGATTGGTCTGAGTATGTGGGTATTAACAACGAGCGCGACTATATCACAGCGTATCCGCTGGATGAAAGCCCGTACTACGTTGTGGCAATGACTTGGTATGCTGATGGTATGCGTCGCCCTGGATGTGTTTGGACACATAGCTTACTCATACATAAGGATGATTTAATTAAGATAACAGATTTCTGCAACCTGCTTTACCTCTTTGAGGTACCGCTGACAGAAAACTTCGAGAGCTATTCAACACCACGTGCATTTGTAGAAGATGCCAAGGAGGCTGCTACGCATTTGTCTGATATAGGAGAGAATAGGGCGGCAGAGGTGTATGAAAGTCTGTTATCAACTACACCTTCATTCATACTGTCGGAGTTCACATCACAACAAAGTCAGGAACTATTGCTGACTTTGCTCAACTATCTGCCCACCGAGATAATGAAGAATAAATCCATTTGTTCAGGAACAGCCTCCCCTCGTGCATACGATGGCAAGTATTTGTCTCTCCAGTTTGTGACACACGACGGTAATGCGGTAAAGTATCTGTCAAATAGAACAACTGCACCTTGGTCACAACTCGTGGGTATCAGTGTCGTTAACAATAGATCGCAGTTGGCAAACTTGATACGACACTATCAAGATGAACTTGGTGATAGTGTTGATATGCTTTCAGGCTTCTTGAGCGTGGTTGTCCTGATAAACAGGACTTGCAAGGATGAGGAGGAGAAACAACAGGTATTGCTGGAGATAATCAACACATTGTCAAAGACCTTCCCCAATCAGCAAGATGGTAAAGTCTTTAAGTCTGCTGTCTTCCAGCCCTCTGTGGCAAGAGACTTTGGTGGCGAAGAAAATTTCTTATATACCATCTCTACGGTAGATGTTACTTCATTCACCGAGGAGCAGGTAGAATATGGTAAACGCCTGCGTGACTTGTCAACTTCCCAATTCTTGGATTTGCTGAAACGCTTATATAACTCTGATACACTGAATGAATGGGGTATTCATACTGTTAACGAGGTAGCAATGTATATCAGTTATGCGGAGATAGCAGATTTAAGGAAAACAGATAAGACATTCTTCCAAGCAATCATTTGTAGTAGTCCAGAATTGTTAAATCAGATTGTGTGGGCAGACTTCACAAAAGAAGAACTCCAGTCAACGTTATCAGTGTTCTCTGACAAGAAAATGGTCAGTGCTTTCAGGCACTGGAGGGAGTTGCTGAGAAACATGCTTGGTCGGAATGTGGTTATTGCGCGAGAACTTGCACGAATGATCTTTTTACACGATAAGTTATGTGTGGCTGAGTATCTTGACTATCTTAATAGTACAGAGCACCAGTCTCAAGTTTCTGTGTCTAAAGAAATGAAATGTTATCCGGAAGTGATTCTTTCATGGCTTTCAAAAACGTCGTCTATTAATTATGATGTAGCATATGTGTTGATAACATCAATAGATGAGGTAAGTTCTTTGGTCAAGAATAGAGGTAGTAAGATATGGATGCCCCTTTATAATTTACTTAATGATAAGGATCCTATCCAATATTTTGTATTTATGTACAGGCTATCTTTCCATTGGCGGGATAAAGAAGCTCTTTCTTATCTGCGTCAGGCATTTTATCCGATTCATGCTCTTTTGGCACAGGACAAGCTGGATTATAGTCTTTGGTATAGAGTGGAACCGTATACAGAACGCTTGTTTTTCCCATTTTGGGACAAGTGTAAGAAAATGCGAAAAATGGTGATTGAACGACTTAAGGATGCAGGTTATTCAAAATCGGAGGTGGCCAACTATACACCAGACGCTCAAACGAATGAATGGTTAATGAATGAATGGTAAAATATCGAGAAAGTGGTGTTTTTAAATCGACATAGTATAAAGGAGACTGTATATTATCCAACTCAATCCATGATGCGAAGAAATCTTCAATGATAGTTCAGAAAGGTTCTACATATTTCTCCTCTTCACCCATAACTAAAGGCACAAAATAACTGAAGAAACCAACAGACATTTTAAAATCTATATATAGAAGGGCTAAAAGCCGACTGAATATAAATCAATATAAACCAAATAGTTCTTAGCGATAAGGTTGCTAGTCAAATCACAGGTGTGGGTAAGTTAATCATTCACCATGCACCGTGAACCATAAGTAATCACATGCAAAATGAACTAACATAAGATTTTTAACAGCATATCATAGATTCATAGTTCAGACTTCTTTTTTTCAAAAAAAAGTCTTATCTTTGCGCCACTTAAACACATCAAGGTAATAAGGTTGGTCAGGTAAAAAAATGAAAAAATCTATATAAAATAGCAAAATAAAGAAATAACAATAAAATATTCATAAATACAATGATTAACGTTGGAATTATTGGATGTGGCTTCGTAGGTGGAGCCCTTAAAGATTGGTTGGAACACAACAACCCTGAGTGTAAACTTTTCATCAGTGACCCTTATAAGGGTTACAATGATGACCTGAGCAATATCGATATTGCATTCTTGCAGATACACGTACCCACAGAGGACGATGGTACACAGGATTTGACGCTGATGAAAGAACTTATATCAAAGCTCCCTGATGTACCCGTGTTTGTTCGTACCACTATTCTCCCTGGCACCAGTGACAGATTGTCTAAGGAGACTGGCCACAAAGTTCACTATATGCCCGAGTTCCTGACCGAGCGTACACATATCGAGGACTTTAAGAAGCAGACAATGGTGTTCACCGGTGCACACGAACTGTTGACCAAGATCTTTGTGGGCAAGAAGTTCACTGTTATGACTCCCTTGGAGGCAGAACTGACTAAGTACATGCACAATGTCTTTGGTGCATATAAGGTGACTTACTTCAACGCCTGCCGTGAGTATTGCGAGCAGATGGGTGGTGACTGGCGAAAGGTTCATACTGGCATGCTGTTGTCAGGTTATATCAACGATACTCACACCTATGTTCCTGGCCCTGATGGTAAGTTCGGTTATGGTGGTAAGTGCTTCCCTAAGGATGTCAATGCTTTCGCTAAGATGACAGAGGGAACTCCTCTTGGCATCCTCTTGGAGCATCTCCACGAGCTCAATGTCCACTTCCGTGGTGTAGAGGAGCATATTTAATATTATGGTGACAGGGGCTTGGCTCCTGCCACCTAAAATCCAATCACAAAGAGGCTTGCAGCCACATTGCGATTAAGAAAAGCGGTGTTTATCACTCTTGCAGAGAGATAAGATTTCTTTTCGGCTAGCGCATAAACATAAAAGGTATATTGAGGTACTATAATGAAGGCATTGTATTCAAGGGCAGAACTGAGGGACAACCCCTTTCAGAATGCACAGATAGTCGTGCCTTTACAGCGTTATCTTCATAGATTTATCAATGAGCGTAGCAAGATAGCACATCTTAAGCATCACGAAAAAGACTTCCTGTTCGAAGCGATGATGTGCTTATACGATTTGGGCGGTGGCAAAGTATATGACCTCTTTAAGATACCCGAAGCACGTGAGTTCCTGTTTTATTGGATAATTCTCATGCATTCAAACATCATAATGGTGTTTGATGGGAAAATACCAGTTGAGAATGGACGCTTCCTGACGACTAAGGAAAAACGGAGAAATAAAAGATTCTTTTACGAATATCTCCAAACATGGAAGAATCAAATTGAGGCTGGTAAAGGCCCATATATCTCAATAGTCAAACCTGCGATACACCAGAAGTTGAAGGACTGGCGAGAGTATGCGTCTGAAACAAGCATGTCTTCCGAGGCTTTGAAGCAAAAGGAGATTTACATTTATGCATGTTTTTATGACATCTATTATAATGTAAAACTGTATTTCGAAGCATTGCCCAAACCATATTTAGTTCGGGAAATTAATGGATATGATATAGTATTCAACGTATATTCCTATGTTCATATTTACAGCCGCCATTATATTCCTAACATGAATTTGGAGATTGGCTTATCAACGAATCCAGAATTACCAGAAGTAGATGTAGAAGAAATGCCAGACTCAATACTGAACCTGATAGAAAGATATAACGAAAAATATCCCATTACGCCACAAACAGAATATTGCTTATTCAAAAATAAAGGCGAAAAGTTTATTCTGTGGCTGAAGTACAAAACGCTTAATGAAACAAAAAGTGATGGCTTCGAGGTTCGTTCTTTCTATAAATGTTTGCAGGAATCGGATTTGATAAAGTTTGAGACAGACGTCAGGCAAATGTGTTTTTGATACTTTACGGTATGGAATCACCAATTATAAGCATCATATCTCTAATCGCATCTCTAGCTGCTCTTGGCTTCTCTTTCTATACCTATTATGTTCACGATAGCATACTTAAGAGGCAAGAGAAGACCATCAATGATTTCCAAGTGAAAGCTTTGGAGCGCAAAGAAGCCGAAACAAAGAAAGCAAAGATACGAGGTAATATAATTGAAGCATCAGGCAAAGGTGCTAGGGAACTTCGAATTTTCAATGATGGGCAGGTAACGGCAAGAAATGTAAAAGTAGAATGGCTTAATTGCAGGGATGACGATGGCGTTTATGCCAGTGAGGATTTCTCTGATCTTGGAAGTTTAAGCCCTCATAACCCTTGGAAAGTAAGACTGTTATTAGAATGTGGCCATGAGCCCAAGATGCACTTGCGTTATACTTGGGAGGATGATTATCAAGAAAACAACATGTTCGAAGAGTTCTTGCAGATATGAAAGATAACTATCATAGAAATATAGCTTTGCGCTGTGCTACCTGTGGTAGTAGTAACGACTTTGAGTTCAATGATGACAAGTCATACGTCAAGTGCAAGAGGTGCAACCGTGAATATCACGGCGGCTATGATGAACTTGTTGAGCTGAACCGAGCCCATATCCAAGAGGAATTGGATGATATGAAAGCAGAGGTGAAACAAGATGCAGAAAAGTATCTTCGGGACTCTCTTAAGAAAGCGTTCAAAGGTAACAAATTTATCAAGTTCAAGTAAGAATATCAAAGTGACTAAGCCAAGATTGACAATTGTTGATATACAGAATATATGAAGGAAATATTTAAAGAATACTTTGCACCGACCGAAGAAGAGAAACGAGAGTCCGGCCTCAAACCCTACAAAAAGTGGAAGTGGAATCATCTCCGCGTCGCTTTTGTGCAGTCTGGGTTCATAGAGAAGGATACGCCCAAGCAGCACTTCGCCAAATTCATCAGTAGCGTATTCCCCTACCAGAAGGAGGCAAGTGTCATTCGCAGTATCCAAAGATACAACGAAAATGCAAGCGGTTTTGACCGTATAGTACGAGAAATTTCAAAGGAGTTTGAAGACGTAAAAAAGATGGCAAAAATCTAACGGATTAGAATCTGCCAAAAAAGGCCCCCAAAAAAGTTGAGCCGGCTCATTCGATCGATCGAGCCGCCTCAACTGACCGGATGAGCCGGCTCAACCGAAAAAACGAGGTAAGACGGGTGGACGTAAATTAAGTCATAAAATACCAAATAATTTTTATTTATCCGGACTAAACGCGAAATTTTTTTTATTTGCAAAAAACTTCCGATTTAACAGTGTGATTACTTCCCGGAGATGGAGAATTCATAATAATAACAAAAATACAATCTTTTATGGATAATAAGAATATTTTAAATACGGTAGCGGAGGAGCATGCAAAAGAAGCTACAAACTTGACCTCTTTTTCTGGTATTAACATTATAGGAATAAAGAAGTCGTTACAGAATATGCTGTCGCTAATAGGTCGTGACGGTATTTTCGATGAGTATACAAAACATGATATTTCACATGTTGATACCATGCTTTCTATGCTTGATTATCTTATACCCAAGAGTACTCAGGAAATCATGACTCCTGCAGATTGGCTTCTAATAGTTCTTTCATTCTATTTTCACGATTTGGGGATGTTGGTTACAAAGAAGGAGTTCTCTGGCAGAATGAATAATATTCATTTTAAAAAGTATCATAAAGAGTATTTGTCGAAGGTTTCTAATGTTGAGTCATTAAAGCTATACGCTGACGACGAGAAAGAAAGGTTTGTATACCAGGAGTATGTGCGTTTGAATCATGGAAGTCGCATTTCCGATTGGCTGACAAATGAGAATACTGAACAATATGATAAGGAGGTGGTGGATCTTGTGCAGAATATGGTGTCAGGGCTGAAGGCTATGTTTATTCGTGATGTTGCCAGAATTTGTAGAAGTCATAATGATGACGATATTAATGACTTTAAAAAATATCCTACAAAAGTAAATTATGGCATGAGTCCTGAGGAGAAAGGAAATGTGTTTTATGCGGCACTGATGCTAAGAACTGCGGATTTGTTGCACATAACAGAGAACCGTTGTCCTTCAGAACAATTTCAGGTAATATCGCCGAGCAATCCTATAAGCCAGCGAGAGTGGGCGAAGCAATCTAATGTATATAGCATATCTCCCAAAGATATGATTAATGAAGAGGGCGATGTGGCAAAAGATTTGCAAAGCGACACACTGTTGGTTACTGGTTATTTTGAAGACCCCAAGGGATTCTTCCCATTAATGGATTATCTAGCATATGCTAGACAACAGCTTCGTCAGTCATATAAACTTAACGAGGAAGTAAAGAAAAAGTTTCAGATTTCTTATGATTTTCCATGGAAAGATATAGATGACAGCAATGTAGATACTAAAGGATACGAGCGTCGTCAACTTTCTTTTACAATTGACCAGCAAAAGATTCTGGATCTTTTGGTTGGTGAAACATTATATAACAACATCACAGTATCTCTGCGAGAGATTTCTCAAAATGCAATTGATGCAGTAAAGGTAAAACAATATGAACAAGATAATAAATCTGAGAGAGGCTATAAACCTAAGGTGGAAGTCACTTGGATTCCCGAAACTCGGCAATTAATAGTTGCTGATAATGGTACGGGAATGGATATGGATATTATCAATAATCATCTGCTTAAGGTGGGGTCTTCTCGTTATCGTGATAAGGATTTCTTAAAGACACATGCAGATTTCAATTCCATAAGTAGGTTTGGTATAGGCTTGTTGTCATGCTTTCTCGTTGCCGAAGACGTTGATATTCTAACGAGTATGAATCCTGCAAATAAACCCTTGTTGTTGAAGGTTAGCAAACTACATGGAAAGTATTTGCTCAGGCATGGACGCGAAGAAAACTCTCCTTTGAATTTGCTTGATAAATCGACAACAGGAACGTCTATTATGCTGAAGATTCTTCCTGAAATTGAATTCAATCCAGAGAAGATACTTCATGATTGGATTTTATTTCCAAGTTGTGATTTTGTTTATAAATCAGGCGAAACCTGTAAGTCGATAGGCTATAAAGATACCCATACAATGATTCAGGAGGCTCTCCAAAGTCGAGGGCTTTCTGCTGACGAAAAGAAATATAAGATTATAAGTCAAAATGAAAACGGTCTCGATTTTTCTGTTTTATTAAAAAGAGACAGATATCTGAAAGATTGGTCGTTTGTTGAATACTCAGAGATTGTACGTAATGATGATACTGATGTGATACCCTGTGGTCTAAGTGTTGAGGGTATTCGAATAGATTCAAACACACCAGGTTTTAATGTACGCTATATTATGGCCGTAGTTAATCTGACAGGTAAGAATGCTCCGCAAACAAATGTGGCTCGCTCAGCGATTAATTCTCAGACTCTGAATAAAACGTTGTTGCGTATTTATCAGACTTATTTGAAAGAGATAAATAATCAACTCTCTACACTTAGTAAAGAATACTCAATGACTTGGGCGTCTTCTGAGTTACCATACATACTTAGGACATTTTCTAAGGAAAGTAGTACAGATGGTAGAAATCGTTTGGCAAGCGACTCATTGTTTAATGAATCTTTGCAGAATCAGAAATTCTTTCTTGTAGAGAATAAAGGGAAGCGCAGTTTCTGCTCTATAGATGATCTCAAATCATATGAGAATTTCTGGATGATTGATAGTGCTTCATATAACTCAGCGAATAGCTTAATAAGGGAAGTTAAGTCTACAGATCTTCCTGTTATTAAGCTGCTTAAAATTCTTTATGGTGAAGAGTCGGAATTGTTTAAAGATGTGGATGTCCTGTTAAGTAGCCGCAGATTCTATAATGTGCTAGATGAAATTTTAAAAGATAATTTCGAAGTGTCCGATATTCGTGTTTTTGAGGATTTTCGTTGTCTCAATCTTAGATGGTCTAAAATCGGATCGCCTAAAAAATGGTTTGCCATTAATAATACGCAAACACATAGACGTCATCGGGATGACAATTCTACCATTTATGTCCAGCAGGATGATGTCAATGTCTCAACGAGTGAATATGAAGCCATCCGTTCAGACTATGGATTGTTTATTTTAAAAGGCAGCCCTATTAATTCTTATCTATTGGAACTAATTGACTCTTTGGACTTGAATAATGAATATCACAATTATGGTCTTCATGCAATATGTGCTTATGTGAGTCTTCATTTTGGCAAACTACATAATGAAGTAGATTGGAACAGGTCATTTGACGAGTTTTTATCTCGAAGCTATTCTGAAACATTTGTTAAGAAATTCAAGAATGCTATTAGTATACCGAAGTTAGCGGAAGCATGCAGTCGTTCTTCCTTTTCTTTATATGATAAGTATTTTTGGTACAGAGAAGGCTTTGACGAATTGTATTTCTAGCGAATTCTGTGAATAATTCTCGTGAATGATTGTGAAGAGGAAGGTCTTTTCAGATTTGGACATAAATAAATCAATACTAGCCCAATTAAACCAAAAAGGTCATAAGGATATGGTTCCAGATTGCAGGTATTACGTACTAGGTGAAACGTATTGTTCCTTGTCACCTCTTGGTCATAAATCTAGAATACTATTATGAGAAAAAAGAAAATAACGCATTGGAATTATGGTCCCCAGATGGAAGATATGCTATTCTTTGCAAATATTTTAGATGAGATGACCTTCAATTACACCCTGGATTCCTTCAAAGCTTCGGTTCATAATATTTTTTCTTT
>ODAJ012188852.1_pt1 | contig 23120 bp, 18 predicted proteins | sample 1539241 | NCBI WGS metagenome assembly ODAJ01 (sample SAMN02144231, study PRJEB22623) | gut metagenome | biome: sheep rumen | host: Ovis aries | place: New Zealand | reverse complement strand
TTGCCAGCCAGCATGTTGACCACCGTCAGACCCACGCCCCAAACGAAGCAGGCCCACACGGAGGCCGTGGTGACGCCACGCCAGTAAAGACCCAGCATGAACGGAGCGAGGAAGGCTCCGGCCAGGGCACCCCACGAGATGCCCATGAGCTGGGCGATGAAGGTGGGCGGATTGAGGGCTATCATGAGCGAAATGACAATGAAGAACACGATGAGCACACGCATGACCACCACCTTGCGGCGCTCCACCTTCTCGGCCACCACATCGTCGATGGTGCCTTCCTCCACTTCGCCGGGCAGCGACTTCTTGTCGCGGTAGATGAGGTCGAGCGTCATGGTGGACGACGAGGTGAGCACCAGCGAGGCCAGCGTGGACATCGAGGCCGAGAGCACCAGCAGAACCACCAGGGCTATGAGTATGTCGGGCAGGGTGACCAGCATGGAGGGCACGATGGAGTCGAAGTCCAGGCGGCCGTTGGGCAGCACGGGTGGCATGCCGAACAGACGGCCGAAACCGCCGAGAAAATAGCAGCCGCCAGCCACGATGAAGGCGAAGAGCGTCGAGATGACGGTGCCGCGGCGGATGGCCTGCTCGTCGGTGATGCTGTAGAACTTGCCCACCATCTGGGGCAGTCCCCACGTGCCGAGCGAAGTGAGGATGACCACGCCCAAGAGATTCCAGGGGTCGGGCCCCCAGAGCGAAGCGAAGCCACCGTTTGCACTGGCATCGGCATCGCTGGGCAGCACGGCCAGCTTCTCGACAGCCGCCGACAGTCCTCCCTGCGAATTGAGCACGGCGGCAATGACGGTGACGATGCCGAAGAGCATGATGATGCCCTGAATGAAGTCGTTCATGGCCGTGGCCTTGTAGCCGCCAAGAATCACATAGACGGCGGTCAGTATGGCCATGATGATGACGCAGTACTCGTAGGGGATGCCGAAGCCCATCTCGAAGAGGGTGGATATGCCCTTGTAAACGCCTGCTGTATAGGGAATGAGAAACACGAAGGCAATGACCGAGGCCACCACGCGCAGCCCCTGACTGTCATAGCGAGTGCCGAAGAAGTCGGGCATGGTGCGGCTTTCGATGTGCTGGGTCATGAGCTTGGTGCGGCGCCCCAACAGAATCCAGGCCAACAGCGAACCGATGACGGCATTGCCCACGCCGATCCACGTGGCCGAAAGACCATATTTCCATCCGAACTGTCCGGCGTAGCCCACAAAGACCACCGCCGAGAAATAGCTGGTGCCGTAGGCGAAGGCTGTGAGCCAGGGACCCACCGAACGTCCGCCGAGCACAAATCCGTCAACACTGCTGGCCTGCTTGCGGGAGTAGAGGCCCACGCCCACCATGACGACCAGAAAAACAATGGTGAGAAGTATCTTGATAAACATTTCTTAATCTTTTGTTTTAATAGTTTTCAATCTTTCTTTTTCATCCTCAAAACGCCACTTGTATCTGCGACTGCAGCCAGTTGTAGTCCTTGCCAATCATGTCGCCGCACAGGCAGCGGGTGTATTGCACCTGCAGGCGGCATTTTTTGTAGAACCAGTACTGCAGTCCGGCCGTGATGTTGGTTTGGTTCCAGCCGTCGATGGTGGTGTTGCGGTCGAAGGTTTCGCCGCTGGCCACCAGGTCCAGGCTGGGAGCCACGGGTATGCAGGCCGTCACGTAGCCGCCGCGGCTGCCCACGTCGCCGTCCTTGCCGCCGAGCCACTCGGCGCGTATGCTCACGGGGCGCGCCTCTTTATATTTGCCGGGCGCCATCAGGCCCGTCTTGTATTCTGCTCCAATGCTGTAGCGGTCGCGCGTGTAATTGTCGCCCGCTTTCACGCCGGGGTTCCATGCTGCCTCGCCCACGGCATGGCCTTTGCCTTTCTGCCCCGAAGCCACCACGCGCAGTCCTTCCACGGGGCGCACCTCGAGCTTGGCAATGAGGTCTTTGTTGTTGTTGCCATCGCGGCGGTTGATGCCCTGCCCGTTCATCACGGCCAGTTCGTAGTGCAACAGCCCCGTGGCCAAGTCGCCATAAATCATGGCTCCCATGTCGCGCCCATAGTTCACGCCGTTGAGTGGGTCGGGACCTTCACCTGCCAGATAGAGCACAGCCTGCGAATAGACGTCAATCAGCTCGAGCATGGTGGGCGAGAGCGGGTTTTCCATCGAGTAAGAGTGTTTGAATTGGCCCACCCGGACGGTGAGGGCCTTGTCGTCAGAAAGCCGATAGTCGGTGTAGAACTCTTGCACTACGCTCGAAAAGTCGTGCATGAACAAGAACGACCATCGGTCGGTGATGCGGGCTTTGGCCCACAGGAGGGTGCGCTTCAGGTTGAAGTCGTTGCGCTGGGTGTTGTTGGCGTCCTGCCACGAATAGCCGCCCTGGGCATAACCGTTGAATGTGATGCGGCTGGTAAAGTCTTTCAGCCAGTCGGTGTTGCTGCCCTGGGCCTGTTGTCCCATGGCGTAACAGCTGCTCATCGCTGCCATGATGACGGCCAGTGTGGCCGTTTTCAGTGTTTGTCTTTTCATCTTTTTTACTTTTTTGTTGAGTCAATTTTTCATTTTTCGACAAATGATTATTAGTTTTTGCGTGACAAAGGTACAACATTTTCGGTTAACACAATAAAAATGTGGCAGAAAAACTTCCGTTTTTCTGCCACATTGCTACTTTTTCTCCCTTTTTGCGCCATTTTGCGGGCGAAAGGTGTTTCAAAAAACCGTTGTCAACTTATTTCAACGACCGTCAACAGACCATCGGCCACACGAAAACGCACATCGCAACCGCCAAAGGGCATGCCATAGATGCGACTGGGGTCATCGTGGTAGCGAGGGCGCGGGTCCTGACTCAATATCTCGATGAGTGCCCGCTGGTCGGCGGGCGAGAACCGCGCGCGCAGCTCGTCGGGGAAACAAACCTGCAAGGGCCGCCATTCCGTTTGGTCGGTAAAGCCGCCACGCGCCTCGGGGTGGGCGTCGGCATAGGGAACGTAGGGTTTGATGTCGTAGATGGGGGTGCCGTCCATCAAGTCGGCACCGAGCACATGCACCACGCCCGTCTCCACACGCTCTATGCGTACGCACGACAGCCCCAGCCCGTTGGGGCGGAAGGGCGAACGCGTGGCAAACACGCCCATGCGGCGGTTGCCGCCCAACCGGGGCGGACGCACCGTGAGCGCAACGCCCTCCAATCCATTGTCGGCTGCTGCCTTACGGTTGGCGGAGAAGCCCCAGATGAGCCACGCATAGTCGAAGTCGGCCAGTCCGCGGAGCGCGTCGGGATGGTCGAAGGGCGGCTCCATCACCACCTGTCCGCGCAAGCCGGTGGCCAATCCACTTTGGCGCGGGATGCCGAACTTGCTGGTCAGCGGCGAGCGGAAATGGGCCACAGGCCTAATCGAACAATTCATTTTTCTCCAGCGTCCAGTCTTTGCGTTTGGACAATTCGTTGTTTTCGCCCTTGAACATGCGGGCCGCCTCCAGGTCGCCCTTCAGCTGCCACTTCAGCCAGGCCAAGGCCACCACCGTGAACTCGCCGCCATGGGGCTCGCGATAGGTGCCGCCGTGTCCCACAGGATAATTGGCCGCGCAGGCTGGCACGTGGTCGATGCGGTGAAAGTCGTCCATGCCGTTCTCGTAGGCAATGTCGGTGGGGCCACCCAGAATGTAGATGACAGGCGTGTGGATGTCCTTCAGTTTCTCCTTGGGCGGCATGGGCATGCCCCCTACGGCCTGCGAGGCGTTCTGCTGGTTGAACAGTCCGCTGTTACACACCATGAGGGTCGTTATGCGCGGGTCGGCACAGTTGTAGAGCGTCTGCAGGCCGCCGCACGACATGCCGGCCACACAGATGTTGCGCACGTCAATCTTTCCGAACAGCGGCGAGCGCGGGTCGATGTTCTGCGCCATCACCCAGTCGATGCTCTCCGTCTGCTGCTCCGAGCGCGACATTTCGCCCTTGTAAGGCTCGTCGTTCATGGGGATGTAGCCCGTAGCCACCACCAGGAACCCGTGCGAGGCAATCTCGTTGAGAAACTTGTAGTGCTCCCAAGGCGAATTGGAGCAGGCGCCATTGCCCCACACCAGCACAGGCAGCCGGTTGCCCTCGCCGAAGGCCGAAAGGTCACGGGGAACGAAAACAGTGTGCTCAGGCAACGAAGCCATCTCTTTCATGACGGCCTTGCAGGGGCCAGTACCGCCGTCTTCGACGGTTCGTGATTTGCCACCGCCCTTGGCTGTAGTCATACCCAGGCAGACGGCACTCATGGCTACCGCCGCCACCATTGTAGTGAATAATCTTTTCATCATCATAGTTTTGTTAGGATAACACTTTCTGGCGACAAAGTTACGGAAAGTCGAGCGCAAAACAAAGAAATCCATTTCTTTTTTTGCCGAGACGGAGTAACTTCGCCGTTAGAATGGCATAGTTACGGAAAGTCGAGCGCAAAACAAAGAAATCCATTTCTTTTTTTGCCGAGACGAAGTAACTTCGCCGTTAGAATGGCAAAGTTACGAAAAATGACTAAAACTTTGTAGGCTTTTTAGAGAATTAACGCAAGGAGCTCGTAAAAAAAAGGCAAAACATTCACCACACGGCCCTTGGGGTGTTTTCTCTTTGAGAAGAAGTTTCAAGGAATGTTTTTTAGAACAAAAGCCGACTCCAAAGTTGCCTTTTGGGGGCAAGCAGAAATAGAACAAGCAAACTCGCCCCAAGTCATACCCATAGTTATGCCATACTCTAAATACAGGTTTGAGTATGGCATAACTAAGACTGGTACATGCCTAAAGAAAGGCTACACTATGGGTAAGTGAATCTCTTAGCGACCACTACTTGAGCCGAGGCTATTGCCGTACTTGTCGTAGTAGGTTGTGGTTGTACCGCCGCCATAGTTGGAGCGAGTCGTGGACGAACCGATGCTACCACCATACCGGTCATAATAATTCGTGGTTGTACCACCATCGTAATTGGAACGCGTCGTAGCACTGCCAGTGCTGCCACCATATTTGTCATAATAGTTCGTGGTCGTACCGCCATCGTAGTTGGAGCTGGTTGTTGCACTACCAGTACTGCCACCATACTGGTCATAATAGTTCGTGGTCGTGCCACCACCATAGTTGGAACGGGTTGTCGAGCTACCCGTGTTTCCACCATACTGGTCGTAATAGTTGGTTGTGTAGCCGCCACCATAGTTGGAGCGAGTTGTGGACGAACCAATACTGCTGCCGTACTGATTGTAGTAGTTGGTGTTGTACTGTGCGTTTGCTGTGATGGCGAATACGACAGCCATCAGTGTCATCATTGCTTTTTTCATAATCGTAATGTTTTAAGTCGTTACTGTTTGGATGTTGCAAAAGTAAACATTATTTTCTTGTAAATCAAGCAAAATGCGTTCACAAGGCTTGTGAAAGTAGTATTTTTGTTTTTCACTTATTTAATCAAAAAAAATGTTGTATATTTGCACAAAACCCACGTAGCGAACATAGAGTTCGCTACGGCCCCTTATCTTTGCCACCACAATTCAGAAGTTATGCCAACAAATAAAAATGCACTAATAAGATACAAGTATTTAGACAGACTGTTGTCTGACTATCATCATTTTTATGACATTCACGATTTAACAGAAAAAGTGAATGACATGCTTTATGAGGATGGATTTCCCGAGGTGACACAACGATGTATTGAGAAAGACATCAACACGCTTGAATATGCTCCGTTCTCAGCGCCGATTGAGCGTTTCACTAAAAGCGGGAAACACTGCATTCATTATGACAACCGTTCCTTCTCAATATTTAAGAAGGAGATAAGTCTCGAGGAAAGAAACCTTCTTCGAGAGGTATTGAGCACCATAGGTCAGTTCAATGGCCTGGACAATTTTGGTTGGCTTGAAGATTTCAAAATTGGGTTGCATATCGAAGAACGCAGACAGATTATTAGTTTTGCCAACAATCCCTATCTACAGAACTCTAATCTCCTCGGTACTCTGTTTGACAACATATCGAACGAAGTCGTTATACGTCTATCATATCATACATTCTCAGATGAAACCATAAGGACTATTGATTTTCACCCTTACCTCTTGAAACAATATAACGAAAGATGGTTTTTATTGGGTGCAGCCGATAGTGACAAAAAAATACTCAACTTCGCATTAGACAGAATTGACAAAGTGGAGCCATTGCCAGAGAAGAAATATATTGCATGTCCTGATAATCTCCACGAGCGGTTTGAGGATATTGTTGGCGTGACTTTATACGAAGAACGGTCGTGCGAGCACATCATCTGTTGGGTAAATGACACATCGAAAGGCTATATACACACCAAGCCAATCCATGAAAGCTACACCCCTCTAAGAGGAAGAAAGGAAGCAGAACTTCATGAGCAACACCCACGTTTGGAGGGAGGCATGTTCTTCAGTATTGACTGTATCCCAAATTTTGAACTGATTCGCGAATTGTGTTCTTTTGGTGGGAACCTTGTCGTCCTATCTCCCCAAACTATTAGGCAAGAAATCAAAAAACGCTTAACCGCACACTTAGAGCAATACCAAGACTAATGGATATAAATTCTCAGGAACATATCAAGGCAATAGCACCCGATATTACAAAGGCATATCAGTTGGGGAAGGAACAGAAATATGATGAAGCATATCAAGTGCTCTTACCTCACTTTGAGGCAAAGGATATTCCATCATATTTTGAAGAAGTATGTGGATGGACCATATACAAATATCTAAAAAACAATGAAAGTAAGCTATCCTCGCTAGATGTGAGAAAAGCATTAGCATTTTACCTTGCTTTCGCTACTTGCAAACCTAGCACATTGCACTCATGCATTATGATGCAAGCAGTCAATCTGGAGAAGAAGCACGAAAATGATTTCAAATTTGTGGAGTTCTGTCAGATGTGGAAACTGGAAAGCCTGCGAGATGAAGACTACCTTTCAACAAAGAGCTCTATGCCAAATGGAAAGTCTATCGAATTCCAATCTTTGGCAGAAAAAGTAGCCACATGTCTTTACAAGGAGCTCAGAACACGCCACACGGTTGAGTTTGTGAACAAGCTATTCTCTTTCTTTGTGACTGTAAAAGAGAAATGCCCAAACAACAGATTCATTAGCATGTATATCGCCCAGTTATACTATTGGCGGGGCGATACGCAAAAAGCCATCGACGAATACAAATCTATACTACGTATAACGCCCGAATGGTATATATGGAAGCACCTTGGTGATATATGCGAAGATGACGAGCTCAAAATCTCGCTGTACAGCAAAGCTATGACCATGATGGGCAAAGAAGAGTATATTGGCGAACTTCGACTGAGTTTGGCCAATCTGCTATTGGAGTCAAATAAAGAACAGGCAGCATACGAGATAGATCAGTATATGAAAACATACAAGGCAAATGGATGGAAAATCCCAGGTGGTGTCTATTTGCTTCTGAACAAGCTGGTAGGCATTGTGCCTTCAGATCAAGCAAAGCGGTTCTATAGAAACAACATCGAGAAGGCAGAAGAGTTTTCGTATTCAGATATTCCCGTTGAAGAACTTACATACAAAGGAATTGTAACCAATAATGCTGGGAAAGAAAAGGCAATACTCGAAAACAAGCAGAAGAGGATTTTCGTTCGTACTTCGGTGACGCCATTACTGAGAAAGGCCACTGTTGGCGATGTGTTCTCTGTAAGAGTTTTCGAAAGTCAAAATAGGAAAATAGCCTTGACTATTCATCCAACAGGAAAGAAGAACGATTCTCCAAAAGATAGAAAACCTCACAACCTGCACCACGATACTAATGTATGCTCAATAAGCGGAACTGTATCTTTTCCTGCACAAGGCGAGTTTTGCTTTATCGACCATCAGTATTTCGTTCCAGAAAAACTAACCAAAGCCCACAATCTAAAGGAAGGTGATTCTGTCAAGGCTAAAGCCAAGAAAATGCAGGACGGAAGATGGCGAGTTGTATCAATCATAAAATGACAAACAGTATGATTTTGACAAAACAGCAACAGCAAGTATTAGACTCCATTAAGGAATTCCTGAATAACGACGCATCCGTCTTTATCCTTAAAGGATATGCCGGTACGGGTAAAACAACAATGATTAGCCATATCGTAGAGGAGGTCGCTGAGCACGACAAGGTTCCCATCCTAATGGCTCCGACAGGAAGAGCCGCAAGAGTTCTCAGTTCAAAGACCAGAAGAGAAGCCAATACGATACATCGCTGTATATACGAGTTGGACACCATCGAAACCCAAGAAGAATCTGATGACATACGCTATATCTTCCCACTGAAAAACGCAGAGGATACGGCGAAAGACCGCATCTGTATCGTCGATGAGTCTTCAATGATAGGGACACGTGAAGTGCATAATGAACTCCTTGTGTTTGGAACAGGCAGTTTGCTTAACGACTTGTTAACCTTCGTTGCTCCGCACAGAGGAGGGAAAGTAATCTTTGTTGGTGACCCCATGCAATTGCCACCAGTAGGTGACAATGTGTCCAATGCCTTGGACGAGCAATTCTTCACAAACAACAATATCAAGGTGATGGTTGCTGAACTGACAGATGTAGTGCGACAAGGCGAAGGAAGTGCTATATTAGACAATGCCATGAAAGTGCGTACGCTCCTTGAATCTGTGCAGAGAGACAATCTCGTTTTTGACAGAAAGGAGAACGAGGTGATAGACATTGAGGGATACAGCATGCCTAAACAGCTGCTCAATTTATATTCCAAACCTGAAATCGGTCAGTCGGTTATCATTACTTTCAGTAATCGCCAGGCAAGAGATTACAATTATGCGGTCCGTGAAATTCTCTATCCAGACAAGAAGCATATTGTGATTGGTGATATTCTTCAAGTTGTCAGCAACAATTACAAGTTGAACGTGATGAATGGCGATTTTGTTAATATTACAGACATCTGTGGTGAAACAGAATACCAGACCGCTCCTGTATATGTCTCTGCCGGCAGAGAGAGGGTTAAGCAGAATATTACATTGGCGTTCCGCAATGTCCGTATTATGTTAGATGATGGCAGAGAGACCATCTGCAAAATAATTGAGAGCATGTTGGATGATGCTGAGCCAAATTTGACTTTCACACAAATCCAAGCTCTTTATGTCAATTTCTGCATACGGCATCCTGAGCTAAAAAGGAACTCTCAAGAGTTTAAGGAGTTGCTCAAAGAAGACCCGTATTATAATGCTTTACGGGTGAAGTACGGTTATGCTATAACAGGACACAAGGCGCAAGGCGGAGAATGGCATACGGTCTTTGTTGACTATACAGGAAGAACAGGACTGACAAATGACTGCTTGAGATGGATATATACGGTCACAACTCGAGCCAGCCAAACTTTGTATGGAAGCAATATGCCCAATGTCACTCCGATGTCAAAGATGCGAGTAGCCCCCATCATTAAAGCAGTGAAACCTCGTGAGGAGTACCTCTCATTTACCGACATACCTGAGACTCCATTTCACTCAATCAATACTCCCAACTATTTGAAAGCTAATTATTGGGCTGTATCGGATGAATTAAAGAAGGCAGGCTATAGAGTGACAAGTGTCGAAAGCAAGCAATATTGCGAATGGTATCGGGTTGAAGACAACCAACATCAAAATCATTTAGTACAATGCTATTACAACAAGGCTGGTATATTCACAAGATACATAGCAGGAGATAATTTGAAGGGAATAGATCCATTATTCTCTCTTATGCAGAAGAACCTGCCCCTGTTATGCTCATTTAGATATACGCCATCGAGTGATGTTCTGAGCACCCTATATAACAAGGTGGAATCCATCTGTTCTGATTTAGACGTGAAGATCACCAATATCGTAGAACATATACCCAATTACTGCGTGTATTACTACTTGCATGGATCAGGCAGTTATTCCTGGATTCAATTCTTTATCACCAAGGATGGATTTATTAGTTATGCCCAACCATTCTCTGATTTGGGATTTGATGATAATGTGTTGAAAAGTGTAGTTGACAGACTCTGTACTTGAAAAAAACTAAAGTGACGAACATTGTGTTCGCAGCGAACCTGTATTTTTGCATCGTCAACAAAAAACAGATAGAATGTAAAAGAAGATAATATTTAGAACAGTTAAAATGTCATTTAGCGAACATACATTTCATTATTAATTTGTATATTTGCAACAGAAAAACAACAAGAATATGGTGGAACTTAAAGAAAAAGCAAACGGTTATGCAGAAGAGAATGTTATAAACGTTCTGAAAGAAGCTTTTGCAAAGGTCTATGCAGATGGGTATCGTGATGGGTATAAAGATTGCGAGGAAGAGATTCCTGCGAAACTTAGCACTAATCAATCTGTGTTTGTGGATCTTGGATTACCCAGTGGGACATTGTGGTCTGCAGATTATCTTAAAGAAAATGACAAATTTGAATATCTTCCTTTTTCAAAAACAGAATCTCTGTGTATCCCAACAGAAGAGCAGTGGAACGAGCTTGTGGACACATGTAAATGGGAATTTGACATAGATGAATACTATGATTTATGTGAAGCGCGATGTGTTGGCCCTAACGGTAACTCCATTGTATTTGAGAGGACAGGGAAACAGAATATAAATAGTCGTTCTAAAGAATGGGAAGTCTTTTTTTGGATAAAAGATACCAAAGAAGGTTTTGAAAAAAAAGCAGTACACATGTATAATGCCGGAAAGGGGTGCAGGAATAAAAATGGGAGAACAGAAATAGACACATTCTTTTCTGGCTACAAACTCCCGATTCGCTTAGTTAAAGCAAAATAAAAAAGAATAACGAACATAGAATTCGGTATTTGTTTGTAACTTTGCAACAGAAATAAAAAGCGGTCTTTGATAAGTCTGGAAACTGAAATGGTATTTTGAATTTCGTCTTGCGTGGCGCAAGTCCTGCTTCTTCGGAGGTAGATTCGCAAGATGTCTTCAGTCTCCTTGGAGTTCTGGAGAGAAACAATGTTTATACGTTAACGTTACACTATTACGTACGTTGTACATTGTTATTGTTTTATCGAATAAGCCTATTTCTATTTTATGGTTTTATTCTTTTTTGTTTTTTCATTTATACAAAGAAAAGACATTTCAGTGAAAAGATGAGTCGGGGACCGCTTCCTATAATACAAAGAGAAAAAAGAGAAATGGATAGAAAACAGATAGCACAGCAGGCATCATTGGTCAAAGATAAGGGAGGTCTCCTTAATCTACTCAACCTGATCAAAAAGGCTGAGATAGAGAATATGGGCTTTGATTCGTCAGTGTTTCATCCATTTACAGAGAAACAACTCAATTTCTACTGCAATCCTAATCACACATTCCATCGCTATCGCCAATTTAAGATAAAAAAGAAATCTGGGGGTACTAGACAAATTACAGCCCCAAGAACGCAGAGCTTCATGATGATGCTTTCTGCTGTTAATCAATTGTTCCGTTCAATGTACACTCCATCTGAATTTGCTATGGGATTTACTGATGGACGTTCTGTGGTAACCAATGCGTCAGCACATCTTGGAATGGACTACATACTTAATATAGACCTAAAGGATTTCTTCCCCAGCATCCATCAGGCAAGGGTGTGGAAGAGACTTCAGGTACCACCATTCAAGTTCAGTCAGCCGATTGCAAACTTGTTGGCTGGACTGTGCTGCATGAAAGAGAGTCGAGAGGATGAGAATGGCAATAAAAAGGAAGTCTTTGCTCTACCCCAGGGGGCGCCAACCTCTCCTATCATCACAAACATGATTTGTGACAAGTTGGATTATTATCTGAGCAGACTTGCAAAACGGTTCAATATGAACTATACCCGTTATGCAGATGACATCACTTTCTCTTCTATGCGTTATGTATATAGCAAGAATGGGAAGTTTATGCTGGAACTCGAGCGTATCATCAAGGAACAAGGATTCACGATTAACGAAGCAAAGACCCGACTGCAAAAAAGAGGCGATAGGCAGGAGGTTACGGGCATTATTGTCAGTAATAAACTGAATGTCACCCAAAAGTATGTTCGTGACATTCGCAACATTCTTTATATGTGGGATAGATATGGTTATAATGTTGCATACAATAAGTTCTTTCCCAAATACAAAGAAGAAAAGGGGCACGTAAAAAAAGGCAATCCTGACCTTATAAATGTAATAGACGGAAAACTTATGTACCTGAAGATGATAAAAGGTGTAGATGATTCCGTCTATACAAAACTCTATACCAAGTTCCAGAAGTTAGCAAACAAAGAAGTCATTGCGGAAAAGACGAACTCCAAGGGAGTTACATTTTTTGAGACGATTGGCGTTTTGGAATTTGAGAGGAAAAACTCAACCACTATTACCTTTTCCATCAGTGAGAATGGCAAGCACTATGCATTTTTCATGCTCAATGATAAAAAGATACTAGTAACTGTCAACAAGACACTTACCATAGAAGAAGAGCAGAATAAGGAAGTACTTGCAATGTCATCATGTCGAGGTAAAGACGAAAAGCCTTTCTGGCTCATACACCGGAAAGATAAAGTGATGGTTCCTCCACCACCAGCTGTTGATGTGAATGAACTGAATGCAGAATTAGATTCACTATTAAACACGTGTTGATATGGAAGAAAACAAAAAAGCTGCCATAGAGAAGATATACTTGTTGACTAAGCAAGATGCAGAGTTCGACAGGGAATTGCGAAAGAAGCTAGGAATAACCTCTTCCGCAAGTTCTTCTGTTATTGATGATGAACGATTGAATCAGATATACGAGTATTGCATTGAGAAAATCATACGCAAGCAAGCTGAGGACTTCTACAAAGATTTTCCAATTCCAACTATTGTACAAACTTTGGTTAATGACTATATAAGGATGGAAACTTTCCGCAGAAAAGACAATTTCGGAGATTTTTGTTTGGCCTTGTATCAGCAAATAGAGAACATTGCTAACAAAATATGTGAATCTTCCGTACTAGCTGAAGTAACAGACAAAATGTGGGGACATTTGGCATATGTAAAAACACCAGAAGGTCAGCAAGAACCAGATATCAAAGATAGAACAGGTAAAACCGACATCGCAAATTTAATATTTTATGGTACAAGTAAAAGTGGTCTCCCTAATGCGGTAGAAAAATCGAAAAAGACACTTCAGAATCAATACGCATCAGATAAAATAAGAATCATAGTCTATTTTTATGGTTTCGGCACAAAACTTAGGAATAGCGATTTTGATAGTTTTCGTGAAATTACTGGGCTGCTGAATGACATTTATCAATGCAGAAATATGAATCATCGTGGCAATACATTGACCACTTGGGAAGAAGAAACGCTTAACCGTATTATTCCTATGATGTCATTATATTATTTCAAATTTCTAGGTTGCTTAGCACAGTTTGTTTCATTCATCAAAAAAGGTGATTCAGAAATGCATAGTATTCTTGCTTATGCAAGAAGTCTCGAATCGAAAAAAGTAGAACTACCGGGATTAAACATTAAAGGTAAAATGGATCCATTTGTATTAGAAAAGATGACTAAAAAACGGAAATAACATATTAAATACACTTATCTTTTTTATCAATTATTTAAACTGATTATGAATAAAGTTAACATTAAAAACATTGAAAATGAGTTATTTATAAATGACTCTAAAGAATTAGCAAATGCCAGTTCGCTTGCTTCAGAACAACATCTAAGAACGATTACAGATGTCTTAACAAGCCGAAGTCAAGATTATACCTACAATTTATGGGAAGAAAATATTGTGGGTAAGCCGATGGATAATGTTGACGGTTATCACCATATTGGGAATTGGTTTTATATTCCATATAGTCTTAATGTTGACAAGTATCATCGTGAATTCGTAAAAGGAATTCTAAAAACAAAAGCTGGAAGAGGCGACATCTTTTCTGAAGGTTTAAAACTGAATGTATACGACTCAGAATATGTCGAAACAATAAAAAGGGTTTTAGGCCCCAAACAATTATCAGATGAAACAAAAGTTCTAATTCCCGATAGTATGCTCCGCATTGATAAGGCAAAGATGTTTTTCTATGAATTCCCATCACCCATGTTCAATAAAAGCCAACCAAGAACATGGAGAAATAACACACCTAGAACGATATCGGCAATCAATCTTTTGGGAATAGTCCGAGAAGGTGACGGTGACAATGCTGTATTTTATGACGGTTGGGATCCTTTAAAGAGAGGAGAGAAAATAATGAAAGAATTCTTTGTAAAGGGGCTATAGATAATAGCTCCTTTTCTTTTATATGGACTACAAAATTGTATTGCCTAACGAACGTAGTGTTCGTAACCCTATAGTACCTTTGCAACAGGAAACAGAACAATGTGCTCTGTTAACTAACATCTAAAAAGGAATGACAAAAGATAATGAAAACTCTTACGAAGAGTACGAGGAGTATGAAAATGATTACTACGATGATAGTGATTATGAGTGTGACGGCTACGAGTGGACAGAAGAAGACACTTGGGATGCTCTGACTGATGGGATGTATGGCGATATGCCAAGCGATCCGAGATTGTATGATGCGATGATGGATGCCATGGGATTCTAAACAGTTGAAGTCATGGACAAGCAAGTACAGCAGTTGTTTTCAAAAGAATTGGAACAGTTCTATTGCTCCATTCTTTTGGGAGAGGTGAAGGAGAAGGTGCGCAAACTCAAGGCATACGGGGTGGACGATGCTGAGATTTTGGCAACGATGAACGATGAGGAACTGTTTCCACAGCTGGTGGTGACAGAGGACTACAAGATTATGTTGGCGGATGGAACAAACACGGAGGTAAAAATGGAGCCGCTGGTAAAGGCAGTGTATCTATTGTTTCTTTCGCATCCGGAGGGGATTGTTCTGAAGTGTCTTTCTGACCACAGGAAAGAACTGACACAGCTATATCTGCTTTTACGCCCTGCAGGACTTACTGACAGGGTGATGCAAAGCATTGAGGATGTGACGAACCCGACACTAAACTCCATCAACGAGAAATGTGCAAGAATCCGCAAATTGTTCTCGGAGATTCTACCTAAGAGCGTCGCAAGGTACTACTCTATATCTGGCAAACGAGGAGAGGCGAAAAAGATAGATCTTGTACGGGCCAATGTTGTGTGGAAGTGCAAATTGCCGTTTCCACTAGGTTTGTGAAGGGCAACCGCTTGGCATAACGATGCAAGCAATATAATTTTGCAGTGTCCAAGTAGGAGGTGACGTGTCTCACGTCATAAATTCACGGATTGTGACGTGGGACACGCCACCTCCTACTGCAAAACAGACGAATAACTTTTAGTTATATTGCAGAAAACCAAAAAGAGATAGAATCATGACGGATTACGAGTTCATCATGGTGCAATGCAAAAAGTATCATTTCACACAGTGGAACGATAAAAACAGAATGACAAAGAATTTTTAAATAGAACAGTGTATGAAGAAGTTTATATTTAGCATCGTAGCAATTATCATTGCTGGAATCGTCATTGTTTTCTTACCCAAGCAAGGAAACAAAGACGGCAAACAAGATGCGGCAGCCGCAGAGGACAGCGTCTATGACAACAATATGTTCGACATCGAGACGTTGTCCAATAGGGACATCTATTTCAAGGCAGACACACCGCTGCCTGACAATTCTGTTATCAACGATTTGGTGGATGTAGCCAATGGCTATGCCATTTTAAGAGTTGCATATTGTGATGCAGAATTGTGGTTCAGGTTCGGCTTGGTAGTGAATGATACGATAGGGCTGCTAAAGACCAACGTCATCAAAGACAAAACCATGAGGGCTGCAGCAGATAGGTATGTAAAGACGCTTGTTGACATTTTGCCAAGAGATACGGCCTTATGGAATCAGGCAGACTCCGTTCTATGGGGAAAAGTATGGTCTGCCTATAATTCCTATGCCAACAAACTGTCAAACAGATTTGCACTGAACCGCTACGGAAAGATTAACGGAAAGGACGTAGAGAGGTATCTGGATATAAAGCAGTTTATACCAAACTATGATTCCATCTATAACCTGCGGATGCAACAGACAGAGGAAAACGAACGCTATCTGAAACAGATGGCTGAGCAGACAACTAGTTTTGACAGGGAATGTCTCTATACTGTGGAATATGCTCATCAGCAGAGATACGAAGAACCCCATCCGGCAATTCCTATGCTTGAAGCGTTGATGGAATCGGGCCAGTTCTCACGTTATCTGCATGAGGTGTGGCGTACATGGCGTGTACTTAGGCAGATGGCAGAAAGTCCATCACGTGACGGTATGATTCTGAATATGGAGTATAACCAAATGCGCTACCGTTGCCTGAACACCATTATAAAGCAAATCGTCAAGAATCATAAGGACATCTATGCCATCAATGACTTTTGTTTCTTGGCGTCATACGACAATATAATCCGCTATAATGAATTTATGTTTGGCAACTCAGCCCCATTGGAACAAATGATGCTCTTCCCTGAAATACTTGAGAAAAGCGATGAAAACGACAAATAACATCCTATAAAAGCAATAGGAATAAAAAAACACGTGGAACTTCGTTTCTTTTGCATTTTATTGCTATATTTGCACACCAATGCCAAATTTAATACAAACCGACTTGGAACGATGAAGAATCCACACGGCAACTCTTTCACTGCGACAAGCAGGCGAATGCAGAACAATGCTTGCATCTGTTCTGCCGAGCGAAGAAAAAAATCACAACAAACCAACAGACGGAAAACAGCATAACCCCAAACCATGAGCAATACGAAGAAAGGATTCGTCCAGCTGCACCTGAGTGTGCTTCTGGCAGGCTTCACAGGACTTTTCGGGCGACTCATCACCCTGAACGAGGTGGACATTGTGTGGTATCGCATGCTGTTCACCAGCTGCATCCTGCTGGTGTTCACGGGGTTGCCACGCGTGGGATGGCGCAAATTCCTGCAACTTTGCGGTTGTGGTGCTTTGCTGGGCACCCACTGGATTCTTTTCTATGGCTCCATCAAGGCGTCCAATGTTTCCATCGGCGTAATCTGCTTCTCGCTCATCGGTTTCTTTACGGCTCTCTTCGAGCCGCTGCTGCTGAAGAAACGGTTTTCGTGGCTCGAACTGCTCTTTTCGCTCATCACCGTTGTCGGTGTGCTCTGCATCTTCTCGCTCGACGCGCGCTATCGCTACGGCATCAGCATCGGTGTGGTCTCGTCGGCAGTATGTGCCGTTTATGCCATCTGCAACAAGAAAGTCAGCGTGGGGGTGCGCAGCCGCACGGTGCTGATGTACCAAATGACGGGAGGACTGGTCGCCGTGTCGGCCATCATCCCCCCTCTATCTGCTGTTCTTCCCCAGCCAACAGCCCGTGGTGGTGGTCCCCGAAGGCAGCAACCTGTGGTTCATGCTCTGCCATGCCTTGTTCTGCACCGTTGGCATGTACTTGCTGCAAATTCAGGCCCTGAAGCATCTCTCGGCCTTCACCGTCAACCTGACCTACAATCTGGAGCCCTGCTACACCATTGTACTTGCCTTCATCATCTTCGGCGAGGGGCGCGAAATCAACTTCTCCTTCTATCTGGGCATTACGCTCATCATGCTCAGTGTATTGCTGCAAAGCCTGCGAGTGTGGAGAAAAGGAGGAACCGCCCTGTAGGCAATGATTGGCAACAGCCCTTTTGAAACGAACATGCACGGCCGAGAGAAGCCACAAGGAGCGCCCGGCCATTCTATAAACAAAAACACACACTTTATTAATTTTCAATCGCTATGAACAACCCACAACTGAGAATGAATGCCAACCAGGTGGTGGCATTTCTGCAGAAAGAACCCGAAACATTCACCAAGGCTGACCTTATCCGCTTCATCGCCGAGAAAGGCATCAAGATGGTCAACTTCATGTACCCTGGAGGCGACGGCAAACTGAAGACGCTGAACTTTGTCATCACCGACGAGGCGTATCTGGACACCATCCTGACCTGTGGCGAACGAGTGGACGGGAGCAGCCTCTTCAGCTTCATACAGGCCGGCAGCAGCGACCTCTACGTGCTGCCTCGCTACGCCACAGCCTTCGTCGATCCGTTTGCCGAGATACCCACGCTGACCATGCTCTGCTCGTTTTTCGACAAGGACGGACAGCCTCTGGAGAGTGCCCCCGAACACACGCTGGCCAAGGCTGCCAGAAGTTTCACCGAGGTGACGGGCATGGAGTTTCACGCCATGGGCGAACTGGAATACTATGTCATCTATCCCGAGTCGAGCGAGTATGAGTCGTTGGACGCAGCCGCAGAACTGCCCTTCCCCGCCACCGACCAGCACGGATACCACGAGAGCGCGCCCTACGCCAAGACCAACGCCTTCCGCACCAAGTGCATGCACTACATTGCGCAGACGGGCGGACAAATAAAGTACGGCCACTCGGAGGTGGGGAACTTCCGTCTGGACGGTTTGGTGTACGAACAGAACGAAATAGAGTTTCTGCCTGTGCCGGCAGAGAAAGCCGCCGACCAGCTGATGCTGGCCAAGTGGGTCATCCGCAACTTGGCCTACGAGGAGGGCTACAACGTCACCTTCGCCCCGAAAATAACCACGGGCAAAGCTGGTTCGGGGCTGCACATCCACATGCGCATGATGAAAGACGGACACAACCACATGCTCGACCACGGGCAGCTGAGCCAGGAGGCGCGCCGCATGATTGCGGGCATGATGGACTTGGCCCCCAGCATCACGGCCTTCGGCAACAAGAATCCGACGAGCTACTTCCGACTGGTGCCCCACCAGGAAGCACCCACCAACGTTTGCTGGGGCGATCGCAACCGCTCGGTGCTGGTGCGTGTGCCGCTGGGATGGAGCACAGGCGTGGACATGTGTCACACGGCCAACCCGCAACAGCCCGCCGCAAACTACGACACCACCACCAAACAGACCGTAGAGATGCGCTCGCCCGACGGGTCGGCCGACCTCTACCAGTTGCTGGCCGGTCTGTGCGTGGCATGCCGCCACGGATTCGAGATGGACAACGCACTGGAGTTGGCCGAACACACCTACGTGAACGTAAACATTCACGACGCTGAGAACGCCAACCGACTGGCCGAACTCAAGCAGTTGCCCGACAGCTGCGCCGCCTCGGCCGACTGTCTTGAACAGCAGCGGGCCGTATTCGAGGAACGGGGAGTGTTCAGCCCAGCCATGATTGACGGCATCATTGCCCAGTTGCGCGCCTACGACGACCGCACCCTGCGCCAACAGACGGAAAACGACCACGAGGCGGTGCTCTGCCTGGTGAAGGAATATTTCCACTGCGGATAAAAAAACAACCGGCGAAAAGGGTGGATTTTCGCAAAATTATTTTACCTTTGCAGTACAGAAGTGTTTTTCTCTCGGAGGAAAGGCTTCTGTACTCTTTTTGTCATTATCACTACACATCAACCTAAAAACCCAACCATGAAAAGGAAAATGATTGCCCTAATGGCCATGCTGGTCATGACGTGGGTGGCCCAGGCTGCCGACTACGAGCTGCTGTCGCCCAACGGAAAACTCAAAATCAGTATCAACAGCGAAAACTGTCTGCGCTGGGCGGTGAGCCACGGTGACACCGACGTGCTGTTGCCCTCGGAGATAGGCATCAGCGGCCTCAGCGGCAAAAAACGCTTTGCATTTGGCGACGACGTGAAGGTGAAAAAGGCCGTGCGCCAAACCATCTACCAACAATTCAGCACACCGTTCTACCGCAAGGCGCAGGTGAAAGACCACTGCAACCAGCTGACGCTGACCACCAACGGAGGCTTCGACCTGGTGGTGCGGGCCTACGACGACGCAGCGGCCTACCGGCTGGTTTCCACGCAGGGCAAACCGCTCACCATCAACAGCGAAACAGCCCAGTTCCGCTTTGCCGCCGACGGCGGCGCCTGGATTCCCTACATCAACGACAACCGCAGCGGCGAACGCTATACGTTCTCGTTCGAGTCTTTCTACGACGAAGTGCCGCTAAGCCAGATGCACCGCGACTCGCTGACCATCACGCCTCTGGCCATGGAGCTGCCCGGGGGCAAGAAAGCCGTCGTGCTGGACGCTGGAGTGGAAAACTATCCCCAGATGTTCTTGCTCAAAGGCGAAGGCAACACGCTCGAAGCAACCTTCGCCCCCTACCCCACGGCCTGGCAGATTGGCGGTCACCAGCGGCTCAACCTGGTGCCCACAGAGCGCGCGCAGTACATCGCGAAGATAGCCCCCCGGCAGGCTTTGCCTTGGCGTGTGGTGGCCGTGAGCCAGCACGACGGCGACTTGCTCAACAACGACATCGCCCAGCTGTTGGCGCCCCCATGCAGAGTGAAAGACACATCGTGGATACGCCCCGGAAAAGTGGCGTGGGACTGGTGGAACAACCTCAACCTCACGGGCGTCAGCTTCCGCGCGGGCATGAACACCGACACCTATAAATACTACATCGACTTCGCCGCCCAAAACCATCTGGAGTATATCATCATCGACGAGGGATGGAGCGGCTCGGAGTCGCTGACCGACGATCTGAGCGCCGACATCGACCTGCAACAGCTCATAGCCCATGCCAACAAGCAAAACGTGGGCATCATCCTCTGGAGCAGCTGGCGCAACGCCATGAAGGACACCGAAACCACCTTCGCCCACTACGCTCAGATGGGCATCAAGGGATTCAAGATTGACTTCTTCGACCGCGATGACCAGATAGTCATCAGCTCGTGCTACGAGTTGGCCGCCTGCGCTGCCCGCCACCACCTGCTGCTCGACCTGCACGGACTGAAGCCCTTCGGCATTCAGCGCGCCTACCCCAACGTGGTGAACTTCGAGGGTGTGAAGGGTCTGGAAAACAACAAATGGGAACCCCGCACGGCAGAAGGTCCACTGCACGATTTCCCCCGCTACGACGTGACGGCCCCCTACCTGCGAATGTTCTGCGGCCCCATGGACTACACACCGGGGGCCATGACCAACGCCACGCGCGACTGCTACTTCGGCAACAACAACCATCCCATGAGCCAGGGCACACGCGTTCACCAGATGGCCATGTACGCCACCTTCGAGGCACCCCTGCAGATGCTCGCCGACAGCCCCACGGCTTACATGAAGAACCAGGAATGCACCGACTTCATCGCTCAGATTCCCACCACCTTCGACGAAACAGTCATTCTGGACGGACAGATGGGTGAATACACGGCTGTGGCGCGACGCAAGGGCAACACATGGTTCGTGGCTGCCATGACCAACTGGAAGGCTCGCGACCTGACCATCGACTGCTCTTTCCTGGGCGGTGCCACCCGACAGGCAGAGATTTTCTGCGACGGAGTGAACGCCGACCGCGATGCCACCGACTACCTGCGCACCACGCGCACCGTCAGCAGCAACGACAAACTGACAGTGCATCTGGCCCCCGGCGGCGGATGGGCGGCCATAGTGAGGTAAAAGGAACCAAAACATAAGAGCCCGCCCCGACACTCTCAAGAATGAGGGTCGGGGCGGGCTCTTATGTTTTGGTTCAAACTGTTTTCTTTTAGAACAGTGTTGTCTCCAACCAGTACCAAAGGATGCCGGCCAGATAGCCAACGAAGGCTATCCACGTTATCTTCTTCATATACCACCCAAAGGTGATTTTCTCCAGGCCCATGACCACCACGCCCGCGGCAGAACCGATGATGAGCATCGAGCCTCCCACACCGGCACAGTAGGCCAGAAGCTGCCAGAAAATGCCATCGACGGCCATCGCGCCCTCGGCGGCCACAGGATACATGCCCATGCATCCGGCCACCAGCGGCACATTATCGACTATCGACGAGAGCACACCAATGATGCCGTTGATGAGGTAGTAGTTGCCCGAGAATGCCTCGTTCAGGCCCTCGCCCATGGCGGTGAGTACGCCAATCTCCTGCAGCACGGCCACGGCCATGAGGATGCCCAAGAAGAACATGATGGTGGAGAGGTCGATGCGCGAGAGCAGGTCGCTCACACGCTTGGCCATGGTGTCGTCCTCGGAGGTGTTGTGGTGGAAAATCTCGGTGACGGTCCAGAGCAGGCCCAAGACGAGCAGTATGCCCATGAACGGCGGCAAATGGGTGAGGGTCTTGAAGATGGGCACAAACACCAGTCCGCCCACGCCGAGCCAGAAGATGACGTCGCGCTGCACCTTGGTGAACTGCGTCACCTCGGCCTTGGGCAGGTTTTGCGACTTGTCGAACTTGCCCTTGAGCGAGTACTGCAGGATGAAGGCCGGCACCACCATCGAGATGAGCGAAGGAATGAAGATTTCAGTAATCACGCCCTGCGTGGTGATGACACCCTTGATCCAGAGCATGATGGTGGTGACGTCGCCGATGGGCGAGAAAGCACCGCCCGAGTTGGCCGCTATGATGACCAAGGCGGCATAGATGAGCCGGTCCTCGCGCTGCTGCACCAGTTTGCGCAGCACCATGATCATGACGATAGAAGTGGTCAGGTTGTCAAGAATGGCCGAAAGGAAGAAGGTCATGAAGGCCATGCGCCACATCAGTTTGCGCTTGGAGCGGGTCTTGATGGCATCGCGCACAAAGTTGAAGCCACCATTCGAATCGACAATCTCGACAATAGTCATGGCACCCATCAGGAAGAACAACGTGCCTGCGGCATCGCCCAAATGGTGCTCAATGATTTCGCTGATGTGACCCAAAAGCCCATCGGCGGCCACATCGGGATAAAAGCCGCCTTTGCCTATCATGAGCAGTGTCCAGCAGAATACACACATCAGCAGCGCAATGGCTGCCTTGTTGATTTTTGTAAGGCTTTCGAGCGCAATGCACAAGTAGCCGCAAACGAAAACCACGACAATGGCAATGGTTAAGGTTGACATGGAGGTTTGAATTGCTTGATTTTTAGGATTTGTATCTGAAATATGCCGCAAAGGTAGCACAATTTATCAAGACAGACTAAAAATTGGAGGGATATTTTTTGCCTTTCATCTACTTTTTTCGTAACTTCGCAGCCATGAACACAATAACCGACAGCACATCCTGGTGCGAAAACATCATCCTGGCCGACGGCGACTACATAGACAAGGTGGCCTTCGACCTCACCGTAAATTTCGAGCGAATGATCGGGAGGCGCATTCCCAAGGCCGACCTGGCCCGATGGGCCGAGTGCGTGGCCCTGGACGGCGGACTGCGCAA
>ODAJ011807947.1_pt1 | contig 23139 bp, 25 predicted proteins | sample 1539241 | NCBI WGS metagenome assembly ODAJ01 (sample SAMN02144231, study PRJEB22623) | gut metagenome | biome: sheep rumen | host: Ovis aries | place: New Zealand | reverse complement strand
TTTGTCTGAGCCACAAGTGCAAACTGTGAGCGAGTTAAAACCCCCAGATAGTCTGGGGTGGAGGTAAAACTTATAGTTTTGCCCTTAAAAAGAAATCTCCTTACAATATTTATGCGGACCAACGCGTAAATTTGAAAGGAGACTCATGTCAATTGACAACTTAAGTTTAGCACACACATGTTGGAACTGTAAGTATCACATTGTGTTTGCACCTAAATATCGCCGAAAGGAATTCTTCGGCGAGAAACGTCTTGAAATCGGAAAGATTCTTAGAAAGCTTTGCGAGTTCAAGCAAATTACTATCATTGAAGCCGAGGTATGTCCCGACCACGTACATATGCTCGTGGAGATTCCTCCAAAAATGTCTGTTTCTGGTTTTGTTGGATATCTCAAAGGTAAGTCTTCACTTCTGATTTATCAAAGGTGGGGAAACTTAAAATTTAAATACAGAAACAGAGAATTTTGGTGTAGAGGCTATTATGTCGACACAGTCGGCAAAAATAAACATAAAATAGCCGAATACATCAGGAATCAACTGAAAGAGGACGAAGCGATGGTCCAGATGACAATCGACTTCGACCAAGACCCGTTCACGGGTAGCTGATAAAATCAGCAAGCGGTGGTCCGCATACGCCCTTCGGAAAAGGGCGGCTAGTAATAGAGGGCTATATCTGCCCGCATATGAAAAACCACCGGATTGTCCGGTGGATTGTTATTATAAGGTCAATCTCAAAAAAATGAAACAATAATTAAAAATCATGAAAATAAATTTTCATCGTTGAAAAATATATCATATATGATATAATAATTATAGAAGTATGGAACGTAAAATTGATATAGGAAAAATATATCTTATATTTGACGGGAGCAAGACTGGTCATCCAGGCTATGTTTTGTGGTCTGACGATTTGTGCAATATTTATCTTGTTTTAAAAATTGGCTCATCAAAAAATGAACATAATTTCTTATTTAAACTGAAAGACAAAAATCGTATCAGACCAACTTACATTTATAAAAGAGCGCTTTTAGCCAAAAGAAAAGATATAGGTAAGAAAAGCTTTACAGATTTTATATTTTCTAAAGATGAAATCCGTTATTTATTAAATACTATCGATACGTATAATCCAGCAGAAACTAAAAATATTAAAAGAAAAGACAGGAGGAATTTTAAGAGGTTATATAAATAAAAAACCGTCCGAAGACGGTGTCCCTTTATTCAAGGGCAATTGTCCGACCCGAAGGTCCTGCATGACAAAAATACTATACATAAGAAGAGTCAAAATGTCAAAGAAAAAGAACGAGAATAAAAAAGATTTAATTGATCAACTAATAAAAGAGAGAAAACTTAGAAAGCTCACACAGGAAGAACTAGCCCAAATTGTTGGGTGTCCTCAACCTTCAATTTCGAGGATAGAGAATAGAATATCATCTCCAACGTTAGAAATGATTGAAAAAATATGTGATGCTTTAAGCATTGATATTTTTACCAAAAGAAGGTTTTAATATGTTAGAAGCAATTATTATAGTCACAATATTTATTGTTATAACTGTACTAATTTATGGATTCGCAGATTTAATAATTTACAAAACAGACATGCATTTATTTAAAAAATTAAATACGAATTATATTTCTAATTATGATGTGAATAACAAATTTAAATTGAATGGTTTTAGGGGAGAAGCAAGAGCAAAAAGGTTTCTCGCAGATTTAGTTAACAAAAAAGGTAACTTTATTACTAATTTAATAATGCCACAAAGCGAATGGCGATATACTGAAGTGGATTGCGTTTTAATAACAAGAAAAGGCATTTTTTGTATAGAAGTTAAAAACTGGATTGGTAGGGTTATTGGATTTGAAACTGATGATTTTTGGTATCAAACATTTTCGAGACATAAAAAGAGAAGACCTAAACAAGTTAAAAACCCAGTTTTGCAAAATAAAAACCATATAAAAGCAATTTATAATGTGGTTGGTTATAAATATAACATTCACAATATAGTTTTGTTTTCTCAAGATATTACATTAAACCATATAGTTTCCAAACATGTCTTTACTAGAGGTTCTTTTGCTGAGTATTACAATTCTATAAAGGGCAATGAATTTACTAGAAAACAAGCAAATAGGCTATTATTTGAACTTGTCTTTTATAAAGCAAATGAAAAAAAAGTTAAAGGAACTTGACTCACAATTTGTTAGAAACGTTGAGGCTGTTTAATATTTATATTGCGTATCCCCATACGTGTGATAAAATGTAAGCGTTATCATTATGAAGATGTTAATAATATTGTAATCTAATATATCCCTTTATAGGGATATTTTTAGTTTTATGAGGAAAGGAAAACATAATGTATAAATCAGAATATCTTAATAGAGTGCTTGAAGAAGTAAAAGCAAAGCACGGAGAACAAAAAGAGTTCATTTCAGCAGTAGAAGAATTCTTCGATTCTATGGATTTTGTTGTAGACAAGGATCCACGTATTGAAAAATACTCAATCATTGAAAGAATTGTTGAACCTGAAAGAACTGTTTCATTCAGAGTTCCATGGGTTGATGACTCTGGAAAAATTAGAGTCAACACTGGATATAGAGTTCAATTTAACTCTGCTATCGGACCTTATAAAGGTGGTATGAGATTTGATAAGTCAGTTAATCTCTCAATTCTTAAATTCTTAGGATTTGAACAAACCTTTAAAAACTCACTCACAGGTTTACCTATGGGTGGTGGTAAAGGTGGTGCAGACTTTGACCCACGTGGCAAGAGTGACGCTGAAGTCATGAGATTCTGCCAATCCTTAATGACCGAGTTATTCCGTCATATCGGCCCTAACACAGACGTTCCTGCAGGAGACTTAGGTGTAGGCGCACGTGAAATTGGCTATATGTTTGGTTACTACAAGAAACTTAGAGACGAATGGTCAGGAACATTCACCGGTAAGAACTTCTCTTATGGTGGCTCTCTTGGAAGACCAGAAGCAACCGGTTATGGACTTCTCTACTTTGTAGAAGAAATGTTAAAAGAATTTAAAGGTTCTTCTGTCAAAGGTAAGAAAGTTATTATCTCAGGTTCAGGAAAAGTCGGTGGTATGGCCGCTGAAAAACTTCATGAACTTGGTGGTGTCTTAGTTGGTATGAGTGATATAGAAGGCTTCGTTTATGATCCAAATGGACTTGATGTTCCATATATTGTTGAAAAAGCCAAAGCAAAAGGCATGTTCTCAAAAGACTATGCTAAAGATCATAAAGGTGTTGAATGGCATGAAGGACCTCATGGTATGTGGGGTGTCGCTAAATGTGAAATCGCACTTCCATGTGCAACACAAGGCGAAATTCATGAAGAAGATGCCAAACTTCTTAAGGCAAATGGTTGCTACATGCTAGTAGAAGGTGCAAATATGCCATGTGATGTTGAAGCAATTCGTTATTTTAATACAAATGGAGTCTTATTTGCTCCTGGCAAGGCCAGCAATGCTGGTGGTGTTGCTGTTTCAGGCTTAGAAATGTCTCAAAATGCATTACACCTTAGCTGGACATTTGAAGAAGTTGATGCAAGATTAAAACAAATCATGAAAGACATCTTCAAAAAATGTCATGATACCGCTGTTAAATATGGTCAACCAACCAATATTGCTTTAGGTGCTAACATTGCAGGCTTTGAAAAAGTCATGGATGCAATGATTGCACAAGGAGTTTGCTAATAATGTCGTTTTCGACAATAAGAGCACCTCATATACTTCTTCCTAAAAAAGGAGTGGACATGAACGCATGGGCAGTTATTGCCTGCGATCAGTTCACTTCTAATATGGAATATTGGGAAGATGTTGAAAAGTTAGTAGGTAACAAACCTTCTACTTTACGCATGATGTTCCCTGAAGCATATTTAGGAAAAGTAGATGATGTTGCTTTTATAAATAACGTAAATAAAACTATTCAATCCTATCTAGACACTCATATCCTAGAGGACCAAGGAGAATGCTTTATTCTCGTTGACCGTAAGACAAGTGTCGTGGATAGACGTTTAGGTTTAGTTATTTCAATTGATCTTGAAGACTATACCTACGAGAAAGGCGTTAAATCTTTAATTAGAGCGTCTGAAGCAACAATTGTTGAAAGAATTCCGCCTCGATTAAAGATTAGAGAAAACGCTCCTGTTGAACTTCCTCATATATTGTTCTTATTTGATGACAAAAAACGTCAAATTATTGAAAAATTATGGGAAAATCGCGGGAATTTTGAAAAAGTTTACGATTTTGAACTTAATAAAGATGGTGGTCATATAACTGGTTATAAGATCACTAATACAAAGCCAATTATTGATCAATTTGAGAATTTACTTAAAGAAAACAATAATGGTTTACTTTTCATCGTTGGTGATGGCAACCACTCCCTTGCGACAGCGAAAGCACATTGGGATAAGATTAAAGTTAATTTAAGCGATGAAGAAAGAAAGTCTCACCCCGCAAGATATGCTCTTGTGGAAGCATTAAATATTTATGATGAAGGGCTTATTTTTGAGCCAATTCATCGTGTTATCTTTAATGCTGGTGAAGAATTTTTGCCTGGATTACGTAAAGCCTTAAGTGGTGAATACGTTTCATATTCCTACTCAAAAGAGAAAGGAAAAGAAAAACTTATGATGCCTAAAGTAGGCCCTGAAGCATATGAGATTGTTCAAAAATATGTTGATGGTTACTTAAAGGAACATCAGTCAGCAAGTGTTGACTATATTCATGATGAAAGTGAAGTTCTTAACATTTGCGATAAAAACCCAGGAAGTGTTGGTGTTATTATGCCTGCACTTACAAAAGGTGATATTTTTGATTATATTGCCAAAGACAAAGTCTTACCGAGAAAATCTTTCTCGATGGGACACGCTACTGAAAAACGTTATTATCTCGAATCTCAGAGAATTAAATAACTAGAAAAGGAGAAAAAAATGGGTAGAATTTTTAACTTCTCTGCTGGCCCAGCAATGTTACCTGAAGAGGTACTTAAAGAAGCTGCAGCAGACATGCTTGATTATCATGGATGTGGAATGTCTGTAATGGAAATGTCCCACAGATCCAAAACATATCAAGCAATCATTGATGAAGCAGAAGCAGATCTTCGTAAATTAATTGGTATTCCAGATAATTACAAAGTTTTGTTTATGCAAGGTGGTGCAACACTTGGATTTGCAATGATTCCAATGAACTTTGCATTTAAAGGTAAAGTTGACATCATTAACACAGGTGTTTGGACTAAAAAAGCTATTAAAGACGCTAAATTATTCGCAGAAGTAAATGTTATCGCTTCAGGTGAAGAAGGTGGCTTTAAGAAAATTCCAGATTTAAAAGGTCTTAAGATTGATAAAGATGCAGACTATGTCTACATCTGTGATAACAACACAATTTATGGTTCAAAATACAAAGAATATCCAGAAACTGGAGATGTTCCACTTTTCTGTGATATGTCTTCTTGTTTCCTTTCTGAGCCAATTGATGTTAAGAAGTTTGGTTTAATTTATGCAGGTGCTCAAAAGAATGTTGGTCCTGCAGGTGTTACTATCTTTATTATTAGAGAAGATTTACTCGCTAAACCAGCTCCACGTCCTCTTCCAGCATATCTAGACTATAGACTTGCTGCAGAAAATGGCTCAATGTATAACACTCCTCCAACCTATGGTATCTACATTTGTGGACTTGTCTTCAAATGGTTACTTAAGACTGGTGGACTTGAAGCGAGAGCTAAAAAGAATGAGGAAAAAGCGGCAATTTTGTATGATTACCTCGATCATTCAAAACTTTTCATTCCATATGTTGATAAAGGTTCACGTTCTTTAATGAACGTTACATTTAGATGTCCAACAGAAGAGTTAGACGCTGAATTCTTAGAAGGTGCAAAGAAATATAAATTCACAAACCTCAAAGGTCATAGATCTACAGGCGGCTTAAGAGCATCAATTTATAACGCTATGCCAATTGAAGGTGTTAAAGCTCTTGTCGCTTATATGAAAGAATTCGAAGAGGCTCATAAATAATGAAAGTACTTTGTTTAAATAAAATCTCTACAGTTGGTTTAAAGGCTTTATCTCCTTCATACCAAATTACTGAAGATGTTAATGAAGCAGGCGCTATCTTAGTAAGAAGTGCCAATATGCTTGAAATGGAACTTCCAGCAAACGTTTTGGCAGTTGCTAGAGCAGGCGCTGGGGTTAACAATATTCCTCTTGAAGCATATGCTAAAAAAGGTGTTGTTGTTTTCAATACTCCTGGAGCAAACGCAAACGCTGTTAAAGAGCTCACAATTGCAGGTATGTTACTTGCAGCCCGTGACATTAAAGGCTCAATGAAATGGGTCGAAGAAAATAAAGGTGACGAGCTTATTAACAAGTCAATGGAAAAGGCTAAAGGAGCTTTCGCAGGAACCGAAATTCTCGGGAAAACCCTAGGAATTATTGGTTGTGGCGCTATTGGAGCACTCGTTGCACAAGCAGCTGGTGGACTAGGAATGCATGTTATTGGAGTTGAACCTTCAAAAGCTACAATTGAAAGAAATAAGCACCTCTTTCCAAAAGATATGGAAATTGTTTCTAACGATGAACTTTACGCTCGTGCAGACTATATTTCCGTTCATGTTCCTTTGATGGATGCAACAAAGGGAATGCTCAACAAAGAAGTATTCGCAAAATGTAAAGATGGAGTCATAGTTGTTAACTGCGCTCGTGATGCAATTGTTAACGATGATGATATGAAAGAAGCTCTTGCATCTGGAAAAGTCAGAAAATATGTTACTGACTTCCCAAATTACAAGACTGCAAATATGGAAGGTGTTATTGCAATTTCGCACTTAGGTGCTTCAACTGAAGAAGCTGAAGATAACTGTGCAGCAATGGCAGCATCACAAGTAGTCGACTACGTCGAAAATGGTAACATTATTAACTCAGTGAACTACCCAAGAATTGATCTTGGTAAGAAAGAAGGAACGCGTGTTGTTGTCTTATTTGAAGGAGATCACGTTGAAGAAGTTTCTAAACTCTTAGCAGGAGCTTCAAAAGTAGGTTCTGGAATGAAAGGCAACTTCGGTGCAGTTGTTGCAGAAGTCAAAACTGTTGATGAAGCAAAACTGAAAGCAGTTCCAGGTGTTACAAAAGTCTTAGTGATTAAATAATTTCACTCAAAAATTACACAGGAAGGTTAATTGCCTTCCTTTTTTGTTAAATTAAAAGTCCGATTAAATCGAACAAAAACAAAAGTGATATTTTTTTAAGTTAAACAACATGTGCGTATGGAGTATACTATATAAAAGCGTAAGGTTTTGCGTGCGCGTTAAGTCACATAAACCTGAAACTGATTCTAAATTTCTAAAAAGAAAAGGAGGAATACGAATGAGAAAAATAATCTCAAAAGTCGCAGGCTTAATGCTAGGTTTATCTTTAGCTGCTGGTGTTGGTATAAGCGTAGTTACCAAAAGCCACGTAAGCGCAAACGCTGCAAGCCCTGCTACATTAACTTTCTCTGCGGCTTGCGGTGGAAGTGGTACAGATAGTGATGGAAATACGTGGACTGTTACCTCTGATGCTGCTGAGTCATCTTATGATAGTACAAAAGGAATTCACTATGGTACAGGGAAACTTGCTGTATCTTATCTCAATTTATCGACTTCAGGTATTTCTGGTACTATCACGAATATTTCAGTTAATGCTTCTGGCGCCTCTAAAACTTCTGCTAAATTAGATGTAACTGTTGGTGGAGCTGCCTTTGGTAGTCAACAATCTATAACGTCATCTGCGGCAGAATATAATTTCACAGGATCTGCTTCCGGCGAGATTGTTGTGGCTCTTACTCAGAGTAGTGCTACTAAGGCATTATATTGTAAATCTATTACAGTTGTTTATTCATCTGGCGGAGGCGGTGAAGAAGTCGACTCACTTACTTCTATTACTGTAAGCAACGAAAAAACTGAATATCTTGTTGGAGATGAATTTGTGAAACCAACTGTTACTGCAACCTATTCACAAAGTGGTGAAGTGGATGTCAGTAATAGTGCCTCGTTTACTGGTTATGATTTGTCAACTGCAGGCAATCAAACTGTTACAGTCAGTTACACTGATGGCTTAACAAAAACTGCAACTTATTCAATTACTGTTACTGAACCTGAACCAACTGGTGAAGTATTATATTCTGCAGATTTCTTGAGTTTATCTAATTTTAGTTATACTCGAAACAAAGAAATTGAATTAAGTGGCGAAACTTGGGTAGCAAGTGTTGCGCAATTTAACTCAAGCAAATTTTATTTAGGAACAAACACAAACGCAAGTTACGCACCATTTGGTGTTTTGAATAATAATGAATCTTTTGCTGATGTTGTGAGTGTTCTTGCTGCAAATGATGATGCCTATTCAGATGGTGTTTCGAGCGCACATGCTTATGCTTTACGTTTTAATAACGCATATCAGAATGTCGGTGCGGTGAGGATGTCTTGGGCAGGATGCAACTACGGGTTTCAAGTTTATTTATTTGGAGATAGTGGATCCGGGCTAGTTTTATTAGCAAAAAAGAGCATCAATCAAAATGATGCAACATCGCTCACTTGGGTTAGTGATGGTTATGGAGTTGATTATTCATCTTTTGTTTTTGTTGCAAGACCTGGTGCAACTGGATCGACAGCAACAAGCAAAACAATTCAACCTACTATTTTTAAAATTTATGAAGGAGAAGCTGAACCAGTAGATCCAACAAAGAAGAATATGGTTATTTATACATCGGGTAATCCTGCCGATGGCGGTACATTATTGTATAGCAAAAATGTAGGAACTCATGTCTTTAAAGCATATGAAGATGAAACTTTATTAACAGATGTTTCATGGTCTGTTAGTGATGTAACTGTAGCAACAATTAACAGTTCTACTGGTGCTGTCACAACACTTAAACCTGGAACAGTTACTATTTATGCTGAAGCCGAAGGATACAATAAAGCATCTGCAACTGTTGAATTCACTAAGAGTTATCTCGAAGAGATTACAGTCACTGGTGCAATGACAAAAACAGACTATACAACTAATGATTCTTGGAGTCATGCTGGTCTCACAGCGACTGCAACATATCATTCAGGATGGACCGAAGATGTTTCTGATACAGCAACCTGGACCTACAATCCTGCTTCTCCAGCAGATGGCGTGACTAGTGTTGTTGCTACTGCTACTATTGATGAAATTAGTGGTGAAAGTAGCGCTCAATCAGTATCTGTTACTGTAGCTCATGCAGGTACAGCAGATGATCCATTTACTGTTGCTGAAGGTATTGCAAAAGCAGAGGAAATTGGAAATAAATCAGGTGGCCAAGGACCTTGGGTTACGACTGGGATAATTAGTGATGTTGTCCAGGTTTTAACCACAGGATACCAAAATGCTCGTTTCCATATTACTGAAGACGGCAAAACAACAAGCCCTTCAATTTATGCATACGATTGTAAATATCTTGATAATGCTGGTTTCACTGAAGAAACTGCTGCATATTTGGTTGTAGGCGCTACAGTTACAATTACAGGTAACTTATTTAACTACAATAACAATACACCTGAATATGCTCGTGGTTGCTATCTTTTAGATATTCAACAGCCAGAGACAGGTGATGTTGATGTTACATTTAGCCCAGATTCAACAAGTTTTGAAATTGGTGCCACAGGTACATTTACAGCCTCTTCTGAAACCTCTGGTGCAGTATTTACTTGGTCTGTTGACGATTCATCTGTATTAAGTGTTAATGCAAGTACTGGTGCATATGAAGCTCTTGCTTTAGGTGTTGCACGTGTTACTGTTACAGCATCTGCAGGCGGAAAAGAAGGTCACACATTTGTTGACTTTGTTGTTAATGGAAGTGCTAACAGCTATAACACAGTTTCTGAAGCGAATACCATCGCCTCTGGCGTAACAAGTGGTCAAACAACAGCCTACTATATCTATGTAGAAGGATACGTTAAAGAATTTGCAACAAGTTCTAAAGACGGAAGCCCTCGTGCATTCGATGTTATGACTTTAGATGAAGCAAATAGTATTATGGTTTACACAAATGTTAACCCATATGCAGACTTTGTGAGTGGTTTATCTCTTGGTGATCGTATTGTCGTTAAAGGAAAAATTCAAAACTACAGTGGTAAATATGAAATTGTCGAGCCTGAGAAGGTCGCAAGTAATGCATCTGCTATTACATTTGCTTTTGATTTCATCAGTCAAACTGACGCAGTTTGTACTGGATACGATGGCGTAACTGATAATGGTGAAGCAATAGGTGCACTTTGGGAAGGTTTAAGTTCTTCATACAGCGCATTGTACGATAATCAAAAATCAATTTTAATGGGCGCTTCACGCAATGAAAGTGGTACACATGTTGAACAAGCTGTCGCACGTTATGATTATTTAGTTGGTAAATATAAATTAGACAACTTTATTACCGGACGTACTCCAGTCGTATTTGCTCAAAGTAACTTTGTAGTTCCTGGTCAGGCAAATACAAATTCTTCTACAATTGTAATTGTTGTAGTTGCACTTACATCTATTACATCAATCGGTGTTCTTCTTGTAATTAAGAGAAAACGCTCATTGATTAAATAAACTATTTATATAGTTTAATAGGCAGAGTTTATTAAAGCTCTGCCTTTTATTTATATAAATAATCTTTTATATATAAAAAAGAAAATATAAAATATCTACGTTATATAAGAAGGAAATGCGTATATGAAATATTCACCACTTCAATTAGAAAGATATAAATACGTTCCTAAATTACCAGGAATGTTAAGAAACGGTATTAATGAGATATCTGTTAAAGAAGGGAAAGAAACTTCTTCAGTAGCAGATCAAGAAAAGATTAAAGCATTATTCCCAAATACATATGGAAAGAAAGAAATTGTATTTGAAAAAGGAAAGAATACATCAAAGGCAAAAAAACAAGTTGTAGGCGTTATTCTTTCTGGTGGACAAGCACCTGGAGGACACAACGTTGTTTCGGGCCTCTATGACGCTTTAAAAGCCACAAATAAGGATAATGTATTGTTAGGATTTAAAGGTGGCCCAAGTGGTCTCACAGATGATAAATTCGTTGAAATTACTGGGGATTTTCTAGATGAATACAGAAATACAGGTGGTTTTGATATCATCGGTTCTGGACGTACAAAACTAGAAACTGAAGAACAATTTAGAGTAGCCGCTGAAGTATGCAAAAAACACGGTATTACTGCAATTGTAATTATTGGTGGTGATGACTCAAATACAAACGCTGCAGTCTTAGCAGAATACTTTGCAGCTCATAATACAGGCGTTCAAGTTATCGGATGCCCTAAAACAATTGATGGCGATCTTAAAAATGAAGATATTGATTGCTCATTTGGCTTTGATACAGCATGTAAAACCTATTCTGAGTTAATTGGTAACATTCAAAGAGATGCTAACTCTGCCAAAAAGTACTGGCACTTCATTAAAGTTATGGGTCGTTCAGCTTCACACGTCGCTTTAGAGTGTGCTCTTGAGACTCAACCTAACATTTGTTTAATTGGCGAAGAAGTTGCAGCCAAAAAGATGTCACTTTTAGACATTACCAAGCAAATTGCGGACTCAGTTTGTTATAGAGCCAGCAAAGGATGGAATTTTGGTGTTGCGATTATCCCAGAAGGCATCGTTGAATTTGTCCCAGAGTTCAAAGTTTTAATCTCTGAAATTAATGAACTTCTTGCCAAAGGCAAGGAGGAGGCATTTAACACCCTCCCATCATGGGAAGCAAAACATGAATTCATTAAGAAAGGTTTAAGTGAAGAATCGTTTAAAGTCTTCGAATTTTTGCCAAAAGCCATTCAACAACAATTATTTTTAGAAAGAGATCCTCACGGAAACGTTCAAGTTTCCCTAATTGAGAGTGAAAAACTCTTCTCAGAATTAGTAGAGAACGAATTGAAAAAACGCAAAAAAACTGGTGAATACGTGGGAAAATTCGGAAAACAACATCATTTCTTTGGCTATGAAGGAAGATGTGCTTTCCCATCAAATTTTGATGCTGATTATTGTTATTCTCTTGGTTATAACGCATTCATGCTTATTCAATATGGATATACAGGATATTTATCAAAAGTTTCAAATTTAGCAGCACCTGCAGAACAATGGGTTGCTGGTGGTATGCCAATTACTAAAATGATGAATATTGAAAGAAGAAATGGTGAAGACAAACCAGTCATTCGTAAAGCACTTGTTGAATTAGATGGTAAACCATTCAAATACTTCGAAGCGCATAGAGAAGAATGGTCTAAAGAAACTTGTTTCGTATATCCAGGCGCAATTCAATATTATGGACCAAGTGAAGTGTGTGATATTACAACTCGCACATTAGCACTTGAGAAGTCGAAAAAATAAAAATTATTTATTATTATAAATGGCACATTAGTTAATGGCTAGTGTGCCATTTTGACATAAAGGAAATAGATTTATATGCCATTTTGGCACATTGTTCTTGTAAATATATGCCAATTTGTTATTATCTTATCAGAGGAACACATATGACCTTACTTGAAACAAGACAAAGTTATAATCTCTCTCAAATGCAGGTTGCATCTTCTTTGGGGATTCCTTTACGTACCTATATTAGGTATGAGAAAGATAATGAATATGGTAGCCCGCTTAAAAGGGAGGCAATGGTTGAGGCAATTAATGCAAAGTACGAAGCTACCGAAACCAAAGGTTTGCTTACTCTCGAAGAAATCAAAACCAAAGTACAGAAACTCTTTGACGAAAAGTACAAAGGGCAAATCAATTTTTGTTTCTTGTTTGGAAGTTATGCAAAAGGCTATGCTACCGAAAAAAGCGATGTAGATATTTGTGTATCAACATCACTTTCGGGATTCAGATTTGTCGGTATCAGCGAAGCTGTTAGAAGTGTTCTTCACAAAAATGTTGATCTTGTTCAATTTGAAAATTTAGACGGAAATCTTGAATTAATCAACGAGATTTTAAAGGATGGAATAAAAATTTATGGATAACTTAAAAGACGACAAATATTATGCATCTAAATCCATAGAACACATCAATTTAATTCAATAATATTCCAATAACCTAACATACGAAGAATTTATGTCTGATCAGAAAGTAAATGATTCCATAATGTTTCGTTTCATTCAACTAATCGAAAACATTAAAAATATATCGGATGAATTTAAAAATGCGAATCCACAAATTCCGTGGGGCGATATAATGGGGTTTAGGAATGGAATTGTTCACGAATATGGATGTACTGACTACTAATCTGTATATAACACGTTTCGTGGTAATGATCTTGATGAATTAAAAGAAGTTCTAAAGAAGATACATTAATATTATTTGAAATAAAGAGAGGTAAACCTCTCTTTTTATCTCTTTACGTAAAATTTACTAAAGTATTTGTAAAGTTATGTATTTTTATGTATAATTATGTTGAAAGGAGCGAAATGATGATCAAATGGTTTGATGCAAAAGAAAGAAATGGTACTGCTTCCTTATATTCAAATAATATCACTTTGAATACAACAGCAATGTACCCTCTAGATTGTGCATTTAGAGTATTGGTTGGATTAAGAGATGACAAAAATATCTTAATAAAACCCGTATCTAAGAACGAAGTAGAGAGTGGAACTCTAGATGAATCTAGATTGCTTAAATTAGAGAGACATAAAAGCTTCGCACGTATTTCTTCTTCTATTTTAATGAGACAAATAGCAGAAGAGTTGAAACTAGAGTTCTCTAAATCAGCTTGTCGTTTCTCAACCAGTTGGGATGATAACGAAAATGTGCTCGTTATCGATATAAAAGGAGGTCAAAAGTAATGGAACAATATTTATGGATTGTATGGCTTGTAGTATTTGCTTTATCAGTCATTGTCGAAGCTAGTGGTCCAAATTTAGTATCTGTTTGGTTTGCTGTTGGCTCATTAATATCATTAATTATCTCATTTATTCCAGGTGTTGCTTGGTGGGTTGAACTAATTGTATTCGTAGTCATTAGTGCTGTCTCATTTATTGCACTAAGACCAGTGTTTAAACGTTTCTTAAAACGTAACATCTTCAATACAAATATTGATTCATACGCTGGTAAAAGAGGTTATGTTGTAGAAGAAATAACTTTGTTAAAACCAGGAAGCGTTAAAATCGGAGATGTAAAATGGAGCGCAATTCCATTAGATGATAACGCTAAGTTTGAAGTCGATGATGTCGTTGAAGTCGTTGCTATAAATGGCAACAAATTAATTGTTAGAAAAGTAGAGGAGAAAAAGTAAAATGCTAGCATTTATTATTATCATGTCAGTTGTTGGACTAATTGTATTAATATTACTTATTTCCAACATTCATATCGTTAAACAAACTGACAAATATATTATTGAAAGACTTGGTGCATATCGCACTACATGGGGTGTTGGTATTCACATGTGCTTACCATTCTTTGATAGAGTTGCACTTAAAGTTTCTATGAAAGAACAAGTCAAAGACTTTGAGCCACAATCCGTTATTACAAAAGATAACGTTACAATGCAAATTGATACTGTTGTATTCTTTGTTGTAACAGATGCTAAATTATTTGCTTATGGTGTTGATAATCCTATGGGAGCAATTAACTATTTAAGTGCTACAACATTAAGAAATATTATTGGTGAATTAGCATTAGACGAATGTCTAACTTCTCGTGAAATCATAAATGAGAAGATGAGAAAGATTCTTGATGAAGCTACTGATCCATGGGGCATTAAAGTTAACCGTGTTGAAGTTAAAAACATTCTTCCTCCTCAAGATATTCGTGAAGCAATGGAAAAACAAATGCGTGCTGAACGTGAGAAGAGAGAAAAGATTCTTCTTGCTGAAGGTACCAAACAATCTGCAATTCTTGTTGCAGAAGGTGAAAAAGAATCTGCAATCTTAAGAGCCGAAGCTGAGAAACAAACAGCTATTCTAAAGGCTGAAGGTGAAGCTGAATCTCTTAGAAACATCAAAAGAGCCGAAGCAGATTCTATTAAGATGGTTAAACAAGCTGAAGCTGAAGGTTTAAAAATGATCAACGATTCAAAACCAACAGAACAAGCACTTAAACTTCGTTACTACGATGCATTAACTAAAGTTGCTGATGGTCAAGCAACAAAGATTTTCCTTCCAGCAGATATGGAAAAGGTTGGTGCTGTAGCAAGTGTTGCAAAAGAAGTATTAAAAGATAAATAATTAAATAAAATTCAAAAAAATCTCCGGGATTTCTCGGAGATTTTCTTATTATTTAATGATTGTTCCTGCTTTTCCTTCGAATGCTTCATTAGCTTTAGCAAGCGATGAGATAACAGCAGTTTTGCCAGGGGCATTATTTAGGAATTTAACACAGGCATTTACTTTAGGGAACATACTGCCTTTTGCAAAGTAATCTGTTTTTAAGTATTCTTCCATTTCAGCCTTAGATACTTTTTCAAGTTTCTTTTGGTCTGGTTTATTGAAGTTAATGTAAACATTATCTACAGCAGTTAAGATTACTAGGTAATCTGCCCCAACAAGTTCTGCGACTTTAGCGGATGCATAGTCTTTATCGATGACAGCGGCAATACCTTCGAGTTTTCCGTCTTTTTCAATTACAGGAATTCCGCCTCCGCCTGCACAGATAACGATATCACCTTTCTTAACTAGTGAAGAAATAGATTCTTTTTCAATGACATCAATTGGAAGTGGTGAAGCAACAACTCTTCTCCATCCACGACCCGCGTCTTCTTTAATTGAATATCCTTTTTCTGCGGCAAGTTTCTTTGCTTCTTCTTCTGAGTAGAATGCTCCAACTGGTTTTGTTGGATTTTTAAACATTGGATCATCTTTGTCTACAAGAACTTGAGAGACAAGAGTAACTACGTTTCTCTTAATACCTTCTTCTTTAAGTGCATTATAAATTGCATTTTGAATATGGAATCCAATGTAGCCTTGACTCATAGCTCCACATTCTGGGAAAGGCATATCTGGTGCAGAAGTAGATTCTGTAAATGCAAGGTTAATCATGCCTACTTGAGGGCCATTACCATGCACCAAGATAACTTCGTTACCGAGTTTAATTAAATGAACAATTGATTTAGCAACACCCACTAATAATGCTTTTTGTTCCTCGGCATTATTTCCAAGAGCATTACCACCTAATGAAACAACATATCTAGCCATATTTTTCTCCTTGAAACACTATAATTATAACGATACTTTATTAAAAAACATAAATATTTAGTTTTATTGTGATACAATACTAATCACTATTGGAGAATTAATATGGAACAGAAAGCAAATATAACCTGGGATGAATATTTTATGTCTATGGCACTTTTAAGTGCACAAAGAAGTAAAGATCCAAATACAAAAGTTGGTGCATGCATTGTTGATGCTGACCACAAGATTGTATCTAATGGATACAATGGTATGCCTATTGGATGTGATGAAGACCAACTTTCATGGAATAAGGGAGAAGGTTTGGATTCTAAATATCTTTATGTTTGTCACGCTGAATTTAATGCCATACTAAACACTCGCGATGGATCTCATCTTAAAGGCTGTACATTATACGTTACATTATTCCCATGTAATGAATGTTCAAAAGCTATTATTCAAAAAGGAATTAAAGAAGTTGTCTATTTAGACAATAAATATGAACACACAACCGAAACTCAAGCATCCAAGAAGATGCTAGAGCTTGCTGGTATTAAACTTCGCAAATATGAAGGTCGTGTTGCACACTTCGATTTTAAATAAATGAAACTTATTGAAGTAAACAATCTTGTATTCAGTTACGACAAAAAGGTTAACGTCATTGATGGCGTTTCTTTTTGTGTAGAATCAGGAAAGTACATTTCAATTATCGGACATAATGGTTCTGGCAAATCAACATTTGCAAAACTTTTAATTGGTTTATTAGAGCCAAAATCTGGCGAAATTAAAGCATTTGGTTTAGACATGAATCGTCAAAATATTCAAGAAATCCGTAGAAAAATTGGCATTGTCTTCCAAAATCCAGACAATCAATTTGTCGCAACAACAGTAAGAGATGATATTGCATTTGGACTCGAAAATAGATGTGTTCCGCAAAAGGATATGGATGCAATCATTCATGAGTTTGCAGCCAAGGTTAATATGGAGAAATATCTCGATAAAGAACCTGAGAATCTTTCTGGCGGTCAAAAGCAGAGAGTCGCTATTGCAGGAATCCTTGCCTTATCACCAGAAGTTATAATTTTTGATGAAGCAACTTCTATGCTCGATCCTCGCGGAAAACGTGAAGTTAGAGAAACAATTGAAACAATGAGAAAAGAAAACCCAAATCTTTCCATTCTTTCTATTACCCATGACCTTGAAGAAGCATTTATGAGTGATGAAATTATTGTGCTTCAAGAAGGCAAGATGATTGCACATGAAAAACCAGAAAATTTGCTGGAAAAACCAGAGATTTTTGAAAGAGTTGGCCTAGATTTGCCATTTAAAAATAAACTTGTAAAAGAGCTCGAAACTCAAGGTATAAAAGTAGATTCTAAAGAGTCACTTGAAAGGATCGTTGAAAAATTATGTCAATAAGATTCAATGATGTTTTCTTTACCTATATGCCAAAGTCTCCGTTTAAGTGTGAGGCATTGTGCGGTGTTAACCTTGAAATTAAGGAAGGTTCTTTCACTTGTGTCGTGGGTCATACAGGCTCAGGAAAATCAACATTAGTTCAACAATTAAATGGTTTACTCATTCCATCTTCTGGAAGTGTTCAAGTTAATGATTTTATTGTCGAAAAAAAGCGAAAATCCCTGAAAAATCTCCATAATTTACGAAAAGAAGTGGGTATTGTATTCCAGTTTGCAAGGTACCAATTATTTGAAGAAACAATAGAAGCAGATGTCGCTTTTGGGCCAATGAATTTTGGTGTTAAAAAAGAAGAAGCTATTGAGATTGCACATAAAAGTTTAAAGATTGTAGGAATTGATGAATCTTTATTTAAACGATCACCATTTGAAATAAGTGGTGGTCAGAGACGTCGTGTCGCAATTGCTGGAATTCTTGCTCTAAAACCAAAAATTCTTGTTTTAGATGAACCGACTGCAGGTTTAGACCCTAAGGGTGCTCATGAAATTCTTCAATTATTCAAAAAACTTAATGAAGAAGGCACTACTATCATCCTAGTAACCCATGATGTCAATGTTGTTTTTGAATACGCAACAGATGTAATTGTTATGAATGAAGGAAAAGTTGAACTTCATTGTGCTCCAGATGTCTTATTCAAAGAAGACGTTGAAAAATATTCATTAGAAACTCCATTAATTCAAAAAACTGTTAATTTGTGCCTTGAAAAAGGTTTAAAGATAAACACTGCTAATATAAGAAATGTCCATGATTTAGCGGTTGAAATAGCGAGGGCGAAGAAATGACAAATGTTGCATTAGGTCGCTACGTCGCTCATGATTCATTCATTCATAGAATGGATCCTAGAAATAAGGTTCTTTGTCTTATAGGTTTAATGGTAGCTATATTTATTTCATATCCTACGTATGAAATGACATTTATTGTAGGTGGAGCACTTGCCGTTTTCATAATATCAGTTTTATTAATTTCTAAAGTTAGGATTTTGGATGTATTTAAGTCATTAAGGGTGTTGTGGTTTTTCATTATTTTATTAATGATAATCAACATTTTTACACCTCCTGCAGGTTCAATAAATGTGGCCTTCCATATTGGTAAAGTAAACATTTACTGGGAAGCTATTTTTCAAAGTTTAAAGATTATTTTAAGACTTGTCTTAATGATTATGCTTACTATGGGATTAACTGCGACAACAAAGCCTTTAGATTTAACTTATGCTTTAGAGTGGTATATGACACCATTAAAGTTAGTTAAATTCCCAGTTCATGAAGTCGCAATGACTATTTCAATTGCTTTAAGATTTATTCCAACATTATTAGATGAGACAGATAGAATTATGAAAGCTCAGTCTTCGAGAGGCGTTGATTTTAAGCATGGAAAACTTTCATCTAGATTAAGGGCTATTATTTCATTAATTATTCCTTTATTTGTCTCTTCGTTCCAACGTAGTGAAGAATTAGCAGACTCAATGGAAGCAAGAGGATATGATCCGAAAGCAAAAAGAACTCGCTATAGAGTTTTAAGATTCTCTTTAGTAGATTTAGCAGGTTTCTTACTAGTTGGTGCGATATTATCAGCGACAATTGTTATTTCTGTATATAAATGGGACATTATGACTCCTCATTTTATACCATGGTGGATTTTGTCACTTATTTTAGTGTTTTTGTATATGCTAATTACAGCTATAATAAGCGTAGTTGTAAGGAGACATAGAAAATGAGATATTTTGCAGTAGTCTCTTATAGAGGGACTTCCTTTTGTGGTTGGCAAAAGCAAACGGTTTCTAAACTTCCTTCAATAGAAGAAACGATTGAAAAAGTTATTTCAAGAATTTTATCTAACGAAACTAAAATTTATGGTTCAGGAAGAACAGATGCTGGTGTTCATGCTTTAGCCCAAACATTCCATTTTGATTCAGATAAAGAATTAGAAGTGAAGAGATTTATGCATTCTTTAAATGAACTATTACCAGAAGACATTCGAATTTTGTCGGTTGAAAAAGTAAGTGATGATTTTCACGCTAGATTTTCAGCAATTTCAAAAACATATCTTTATAAGATTAGAAATAGCAAGGTTAGTAACCCATTTTCATTTAATTTAGAGTACACCCTTGGTCAAACTCTTGATGTAGAAAAAATGGTTGAGGCTAGCAAACTTTTTATTGGAGAACACAACTTTCAAAATTTCACATCAAAAGAAGAAGATGAGCAAAAATTCTCGAGAAATATAGGGGAAATTACGATAATTCCGGATAAAAACAATATTGAAATTATATTAAAAGGAAATGGATTTATGCGCTACATGGTTCGCATGATTGTGGGTAATTTAATTCAAATTGGTTTAGGAAAATTGACCAAAGAAGATATACAAGAAGCACTTAACAATCCAGTTCGAAAACCTTCTTCATATAAAGCTCCAGCGCATGGTCTTTATTTAAAAGAAGTTATATACAAGGATTAACATATTCTTGTCACTTATTTTATAAGAAGCGTATAATTAAAACGCCAAAAGGAGAATATTACTATGGGTAGACATCACGAAGTCCGTGCAGCAGCTATGGCTAAAACAGGAGCAATGAAGTCAGCACTTTATGCTCGTGCTTCTAAAGAAGCATATATGGCCGCTCGTACCGGAGATCCAGATCCAAAAACAAACTTAGCACTTAGAGCAGTCTATGATAAATATCGTGGAAAATCAGTTCCAAGAGACGTCTTTGATCGTGCTATTAAAAAAGCTCAAGGTGGAGATGCAGTTGCATACGTTGAAGGACGTTACGAAGCATTTGGCCCTGGAAATTCATACCTTATTATTGATACATTAACCGATAATCCAAATAGAGCATTAGTCGAAGTCAGAACTCAAGTAGTCCGTAAAGGTGGACACTTAGGTTCAGTCATTTATAATTTTACTCAATTAGGTGTTCTTTCGTTTAAAGGCACAAATAGAGATGAAGTTGAAGAAGCTTTAATTCTTGGCGATGTTGATGTTCAAAGTGTTGAAGCTGAAGAAGGTTACATTTACGTAACTGTTTCACCATCTGCATTTGCACAAGCAAAAGAAGTCCTTGCAGGTATGGGCATTACAGAATTTGAAGAAGCTGAAGTTAGAATGGAACCAAATGAATGGATCACTCTTGAAGGTGAAGACAAAGAAAAATTCCAAGAACTTGTTGACGGACTTGAAGAATGTGAGGATGTCCAAAACGTCGCTCACAACGTTGAGTTATAATCAAAGTTAAAGTAAATCGAAAGAGACCTATGGTCTCTTTTATTTTATGGTTGGAACCTCATCTATATCTATAATTGTGAATCCGTTATTTCCTTGTGGACTTTTGTCTTTCCAACTTAATGTTGACGCAAGGACTATATAAATGTTATCAGTCATTTGTTTTGCGAATTCCTCAATTTCTTCTTTATTCATCTTAATTCCGTATTTTTTAACTTTTTCTATTTCAGCATAGAATTCATCATTAAGCGGAAAAGGACCCGTGCAATTTTTACAAATTGTTTCGTAATTTTCTAAAATAGTGTCGTTATAGATTAGTGTCGCTTTTCCTTCCTGACACAAGTCGTAAATTTCCTTATTGTGACGGCCGTGAGTGAGATAACCATACAAAAAGATATCGTCTTTCATAATAATGTAATTTTTCATTTTATCTCCTCTCAACAAAATTAATAGAAGGACTTTAGAGGCGAACTATAAGTAATGACGCAAATAGTTCTTTAAATTTTGAACGGTGCAGCTAAATACCACTAAAGTCCAGTGTTCAAGTGTTAGTTTGAACATCATCATTTTACAAACATATTTGTATTATTTCAATGAAATTAAAAATTTTTGAAATAATACTACATACAATATTGAAAAGTAAAAATGTAAGTAACCATCGATAAAATTCTCAGAATTTTAATGTCTTTAAAAACCAATGAAAATGATAGGTATAACCTATTTTTAAAATAATTCTTTGACTAGATTACTACGTTTTAGTATAATCTAACTCGCACAATGAAAAAGAAATAGTCCCGGTAAGATTATTGCTTGAGTAAGGAGGAAACAAAAATGCAACGTCAAACAACGATCGCAAAACCAGAAAAGATCGAACGTAAATGGTATGTCATTGATGCAACCGACATCCCTTATGGTCGTCTTGCTTCCTTTGTTGCAGTTAAATTAATGGGTAAAGACAAACCAATCTATACTCCAAACGTAGATTGCGGTGATTATGTCATTATCATTAACTGTGAAAAAGTTAAGCTCTCTGGCGCAAACAAACTTAAAAACAAGAAATATTACAATGTTTCCGGCTACACTGGTGGATTAAGAGTAAGAACTGCTGGTGAAATGGTTGAAAGATACCCTGAAGAAATAATTACCAGATCCGTCTGGGGAATGCTTCCAAAAGGACCTCTTGGCCGTTCTATCGCAAAGAAACTCTTTGTTTACAAAGGTAGCGAACATAAACACGAAGCTCAGAAACCTGAAGTTCTCGTGTGGAAGAAATAAGGAGTAAAACAATGGCAGAAAGTAAGAAATTCTACGGAACTGGAAGACGTAAATCTTCAGTTGCCCGTGTCTATGTTAAACCAGGTAAAGGCAAAATTGTCGTTAACGGACAAGATGTCAAAGCCTATATGCCATACGCTACATTAGTCATGGACTTATCACAACCTCTTGAGGTTCTTGGTAAAGCTAATGCATATGATGTAGAAGCATTTGTCCAAGGTGGTGGATTTACTGGCCAAGCTGGCGCTATTCGTCTTGGTATCGCACGTGCTTTACTTGAAGCAGGTGAAGATAGAAAGACACTTAAAGCTGCTGGTTTAGTTAAAAGAGACGCTCGTGCTAAAGAACGTAAAAAATATGGTCTTAAAGCAGCTCGTCGTGCTCCTCAATTCTCAAAACGTTAATATTTTGTTTCTATTATGCAAGAGACTCGTTATGCGAGTCTCTTTTCTTTTACTTTAAAGGTCACTATTTGGACCAAGGACTACGTCCTAACCAGCTGAATGAATTTATGGTTGCCAACAAAACTTTGTTGTTGTATAGTATTTAAGCGCGAAAGCAATGGATCTATAGTTCAGCTGGTTAGAACGCAGTCCTGATAAGACTGAGGTCGTTAGTTCAAGTCTAACTAGATCCACCATTATATATACTCAGCCCTTTAGTGGGCTGTTGTTATAAAAGAAGGGAACACCTTCAGATGGGCACTTAGCTCAGTTGGGAGAGCGTCTCCTTCACACGGAAAAGGTCACAAGTTCGATCCTTGTAGCGCCCACCACGTAACGCCTCAATAGCTCAGTTGGTAGAGCAACCGCCTTGTAAGCGGTAGGTCGGCAGTCCGAGTCTGTCTTGAGGCACCATTAAGAATATAAAACAGTGGCAAAAGTCACTGTTTTTGTTTTTTTAGTTTATTCATATTTAATAAATAAGATATAATAATACGCGTTAATTGCTCGCGTGGCGGAACTGGTAGACGCGCCAGACTTAGGATCTGGTAGGGCAACCTGTACATGTTCAAGTCATGCCGCGAG
>ODAJ012075961.1_pt1 | contig 23161 bp, 19 predicted proteins | sample 1539241 | NCBI WGS metagenome assembly ODAJ01 (sample SAMN02144231, study PRJEB22623) | gut metagenome | biome: sheep rumen | host: Ovis aries | place: New Zealand | reverse complement strand
GATCATCCATACTTAACATCTGAATCTGTTCTCGTTTTTTATCTGCGTTTTGAGTCATCATAGGCAAGTTCCTCCATACCATTATTATACTACAAAGCCCTGTATTTGTGCGGATTTGAAGGCACTTTGTAAAGAAAAATCCACGGATAAACCGTGGACTTTGTCTTCAGTCTGAGGCATCTTCCGATGGAAGATGCTTCTCTTTTAAAAAAGGGAATTTGGATTATGAAGTAGGAAGACTAAAATCAAAGTATTTTACGGCATTGTTATAAGAAATGCCTTTCACGATTTCTTTCAGGACTTCTTCGTCATACGGGAATTCTCCGTTTTCTACAAAGTCGCCTAAAAGATTGCAAAGGATTCTGCGGAAGTATTCATGCCTGGTATAGGAGAGGAAACTTCTCGAATCCGTTAACATTCCGACAAAGCCGGAAAGGTTACCTAAATTTGCAAGGGAGAGCATCTGGTTCTGCATTCCGATTTTATGATCGTTAAACCACCATGCGCTGCCCTGCTGGATTTTGCCGACTGCATCGGAATTCTGGAAACATCCGAGAATGGTACCGATGGCTTCGTTGTCGTTGGGATTCAGACTGTACAGTATGGTTTTCGGAAGATTTCCTTCTTTGTTAAGCGCATTCAGGAAATCCGCCATCTGAGAGGAGGGTGCGTAGTTGTTGATGCAGTCGTATCCGGTATCGGGACCGAGGGAACGGTACATGATATCGTTGTTGTCGCGTTTGCATCCGTAGTGAAGCTGCATTACCCAGTTTCTCTTTGCATATTCTTTGCCGACATAAAGCATGAAGGCTGTTTTAAATTTCAGTTCATCTTCTTTGGAAGGAATGTTTCCTGCAAGACGGCCGGAAAAAATCTTTTCGATTTCTTCAACAGAAGCGGGAGCATACATCACATATTCCAGTGCATGGTCGGAAACCGAGCATCCCATGGAAGCAAAGAAATCCATACGTACACAGAGTGCTTTGCAAAGATCTGCGAAGGACTGAATTTCCAATCCGGATACCTCGGAAAGCTTCTTAAGATATTCGGTATATTCCGGCTTCTCGATGTTCATGGCCTTGTCCGGACGCCATGCGGGAAGAACTTTTACATCAAAGGTATCGTCATCTTTGATTACCTGATGCCATCTTAAATCATCCACCGGATCATCCGTGGTACAAATTAAAGTTACGTTGGATTTACGAATCAGATTGCGAACGCTCATGGAAGGATCCGCAAGACGTTCGTTGCAGAGATTCCAGATTTCTTCCGCACTGTTTTTGTTTAAGGGTTTCGTAATGCCGAAATATCTCTGTAATTCCAGATGACTCCAGTGATACAGAGGATTGCCGATGGCATGTCCGAGACACTCTGCCCATTTGATGAATTTGTCATGGTCCGAAGCGTCGCCGGTAATGAATTTCTCATCCACGCCGCAGGAGCGCATAAAACGCCATTTGTAATGATCGCCGCCCAGCCATACCTGGGTAATGTTATCGAACCTGCGATCTTTTGCGATTTCTTCCGGATTGATATGACAATGGTAGTCCAATACGGGTGTGTTTTCGGCATAGTTGTGGAATAACTCCGAAGCGGTCGGAGTATTTAACAAAAAATCTTTGTCCATAAAACTTTTCATGATATGTTCCTTTCTGTAAAACCGTTGCCCGAGACGGAAACGGTTCTTCAAATGATGTTTTCCAATCGGCCTGTCAGGTTGTGGAACGCTCGATTAATTCTCCGGAGAAAATGATTTTTCTCGGGGTTTCTTCTCCGCGTAAAATCTGTACACAGGATTTGACAAGCTGCTCACACTGATCCTGCAGGTGGTTGTCCACACTGGAAAGCTCCGGTTCGCAGGTAATGGTAAGAATGGAATTGTTGTATCCGATTACGGATAAATCTTTCGGAATGGAAAGCTTCGCAGCTTTGGCATATTTGATGACGCCGCTTGCCAGTGAATCATCTGCGCATACAACGGCATCGAATTCGAGTCCTTTCTTCCGCGTCTCAAGAAGTAAATCACGAACGCCGTCGATATCATCCCTGCTTCCGGGAAAATAAAGTTCGTAATTCTTGTCCAGCGTCTGCTCCTTCATCAGAATGGCGGAGCGGAATCCCGACAGTTTACGAATGGCGGAATAGGATGTGGAATTATATAAATAAAGAATTTTTTTACGTTTATGCTCCATCAGCCAGAGCGTGGCGTCCATTGTGGATTTGAAATCATCGCAAAGCACGCAGTAAACATTCTCGCAGTCAAAATCGGCATTTAATAACATTACCGGCATCTTAACCGAAGCTTCGCGAATATAAGCGTTATTCGAATCATCCTGTTCAAGATAAGAAGAACCGACTAGAATAACACAGTCAACGCGCTGGTTTAACATCATGCTTAATGATTTCTTTCTGTTTTCCAGATCGTATCCGGTACAGGAAAGAAGGGAATTGTATCCGTAGGCGCGAAGTCCCTGTTCAATATAGTAAACCGCTTTTGCAAGATAAATATCGGAAGAATCCGCACACAGGATTCCGACACAGTTCATGGAATCCAAGCCGAGTCCTCTTGCGAAAACGTTCGGCGCATAGTCGTATTTCTCAATTACATCCAATACTTTTTTCCTGGTTTTTTCACTGACATTTGTGTTTCCGTTTAAAACACGTGATACGGTGGCAATGGAAACACCGGCTTTTTGCGAAATGTCATAAATAGTCATTGGAAAACCCCTTTTTCTCAATACACGATAAAATGTTTCAAAAAATGTAAAAATTATGAAAGGCTTTACATACGTACACGGTTATTATATTCCCATATCAGGAAATAGGCAAGGACAAAATTGACGAAAAACGTAAGAATATTTTATGCGATAATAACAGTGAAAAATACGAACTCAATGTATTGACGAACCAAAGAAGATGAAGTAAGATAAATATATGTAAGCGCTTTCACAATAATTATGATTTGTTGGTGGAATTCAAGTGTTATTACCTATGGAAAATATCCATGGGACTAAACAGGAACAGGAGAAAGAAATGGAATTTATTACATCAAAAACCTTCAGTAAGAAAGACCGTCCCGTAAAAGTACTCCAGTTTGGTGAAGGAAATTTCCTTCGCGGATTTGTGGACTACATGATAGATATTGCAAACGAAAAAGGAGAGTTCGACGGAAATATCGTGCTTGTAAAGCCGATCGAGTTCGGATCCCTGGAACGTTTTAAAAACCAGGATTGTTTATATACGGTATCTTTACGCGGAATCACGGACGGTAAAGCGGAAGTAAAGAACAGAGTGATTACCAGCGTGGCGGATACGGCAGATGCAATTAATGAATATGAGAAATACAGTGCATACGCACGACTTGATACACTGCGTTTTATCGTTTCCAACACAACCGAAGCCGGAATCGTATATGACGCAAACGATCGGTTCGACTACCTTCCTCCTCACACATTCCCCGGGAAGCTGACAAAGTTTTTGTACGAGCGTTTTGAATACTTCAAGGGCGCACCGGACAAAGGTCTTGTAATGCTTCCCGTCGAACTGATCGATGACAACGGTATTCATTTAAAAGAGTGTGTAAACGCACAGATTGATAACTGGAACCTTGGAGAAGAATTCAAGAAATGGGTGAACGACTGCTGCATCTTCTGCTCCACGCTCGTAGACCGTATCGTAACCGGTTATCCCAGAGGTGAGGATGAATCTCTCTGGCAGGAATGGGGCTATCGCGACGAACTGATTGTAACCGGTGAACCGTTTGCGCTCTGGGTAATCGAGTGTCCGAAAGATATAAGCGGCGAGTTTCCTTTGGATAAAGCGGGACTTCCCGTTATTTATACCGACAATCAGAAACCTTACAAACAGAGAAAAGTACGCATTTTAAACGGTGCCCACACTTCTTTTGTACTGGCATCCTATTTATGCGGAAACGATATCGTATTACAGTCCATGGAAGACGAAGACGTTCTTTCGTTTATTAAAGAAACCGTTTACGGAGAGATTATCCCGACCCTGGATTTACCGAAAAAAGACCTGGAAGATTTCGCGGATGCCGTTATGACACGTTTCCGCAATCCGTATGTAAAGCATGCGCTTCTGTCCATTTCCTTAAATTCGGTTTCCAAATGGAGAGCAAGATGTATGCCGAGCCTTTTGGAATATGTAAAAAGGGAAGGAAAGCTTCCGAAGCACCTTGCATTTTCCCTTGCTGCTCTCATGGCATTCTATACCGGCAAGGAAATTAAGGACGGAGCTTTAATCGGAAACAGAAACAACGAAGAATACCGCATCATGGACGATGCAGCCGTGCTTGAATTCTTTAAGGAGAATTCCGGAAAAGATGCAGAAACCTTTACGGAAGCATTCCTTTCTTCGGAAGATTTCTTCGGAGAGGATTTAACGAAAGTGGAAGGTTTGAAAGATGCGGTTGCCGCAGATCTTAACGACATCAGATCACTCGGCATGAGAGAGGCACTTCGCAAGAACCTTCAGTAACAAAGACATAGAAATAACGGAAATTTTGAAAACAGATTTCGATCAGAGGAAAATATGAAAATTATCAGAATCAACGAAATGGATAACGTGGCAGTGGCTTTGGAAAATCTCGAAGCAGGAATTGAGATTTCCGCAGAAGGTTTTTCCCTGATCACGAAGGAGGAGGTTCCTGCAGGACACAAGGTTGCGCTGAAAGATATTGCTTCCGGAGAGAAAATCATCAAATACGGAAACGCAATCGGAGTTGCCGTTTCGGAGATTAAGGCCGGCAGTCATGTACATACGCATAATATGAAAACCGGCCTCGGAGACCTTTTAAACTACAGTTATCATCCGGTGGAAATTCCGGCTGCAGAAAAGAAAAACGCCGGTTTCATGGGATATGAAAGAAAGAACGGCAAAGCCGGAATCCGGAATGATATATGGATCATTCCCACCGTAGGCTGTGTTAACGATGTTGCGAAAGCCATTGAGCGGGAAAGTGCATCCTTTGCGGAAGGCAGTGTGGAGAACGTAATCGCGTTCCGTCATCCGTACGGATGCTCGCAGATGGGAGATGATCAGGAACATACCAGACAGATACTCGCGAACCTGATTAATCATCCCAATGCCGGCGGAGTGCTGGTTTTGGGACTCGGATGCGAGAACAGCAACATCGACGTCCTCAAAGGATATCTCGGAGATTATGATGAAACAAGAGTGGAATTTCTTGTGGCACAGGAATATGAAGATGAGATCGGCGAAGGCGTGGAACGGATTAAAAAACTGATTGAGCGCTGCAGGGACGAAAAAAGAGTCAGCATGGATGCGTCAAGACTTGTCGTCGGATTAAAATGCGGCGGAAGCGACGGTTTCTCCGGAATTACGGCAAACCCTCTTGTGGGTAAATTCTCGGATTTACTGGTTGCGGCAGGCGGCAGCACGATTTTAACGGAAGTACCGGAAATGTTCGGTGCGGAAGAGATTCTGATGAACCGCTGCGTGAACGAAGAAGTTTTTTCCAAGACCGTAAATCTAATCAATGATTTTAAACAGTATTTTAAGAGCCACAACCAGACCATTTACGAGAATCCCTCACCTGGTAACAAAGCCGGAGGAATCTCCACTCTGGAAGACAAGTCCAATGGCTGTACGCAGAAATCCGGCAGCAGTGCCGTTGTGGATGTTTTAAAATACGGCGAAACGGTTTCGGTTCCGGGCTTAAATCTTCTGTCCGCCCCCGGTAACGATCTGGTAGCTGCAACCGGACTTGCGGCAGCAGGCGCGCAGATTATACTGTTTACGACCGGACGCGGAACCCCGTTTGCATCACCGGTACCTACCATGAAAATTTCGAGCAATTCCAATATTGCCGGAAGGAAATCAAACTGGATCGATTTTAACGCCGGAGAGCTCTTGGAAGAAGGCGGACCGGATTTAAACACTCTCGCGGACCGTTTGTTTGAAAAAGTTTTACGGGTGGCAAACGGAGAACAGGTGAAGAGCGAAGCCGCAGGTTTCTATGATATGGCTATTTTTAAACAGGGAGTTACTTTATAAAGGGGGACGGAGCCAGAATGGAGAATAAGGAGAAAACATTTCGGTTTTTTGAGGAGTACCTTCGGGATTACAAGAATTACAAAACATACTGGAACTACGAGGACGGCTGCATTTTAAAGGCTGTCCGGGACATGTATGAGTATACAAAAGACGAGAAATATATGCAGTTCTTAATCCGTTATTTAAGCGGATGCATCAGCGAAGAAGGCCGTATTACCAACTACGAAGAGGGGAAATACAATATCGACAGCGTGAATGCCGGCAAGTGCCTTTTCGCGGTATATGAGTATACCAAGGAAGAGAAATACAAAGGCGCCATCGAACAGATCATGGATCAGGTTCGCACCCAGCCGAGATGCAAATGCGGTAATTTTTTCCATAAGAAAATCTATCCCGACCAGATCTGGCTGGACGGCCTTTATATGGCACAGCCGTTTTACATGGAATACGAGACCAGATTCGATGGAAGAGAGCAGTACGCAGATATCGTATCCCAGTTTGAAAATGTACAGAAATTTATGCTCAATAAAGAGAAGATGCTGTGCTATCACGGATATGACGAATCCAAAAGCATTTTCTGGGCGGATAAAGAGACCGGATGCTCCAAAAACTTCTGGCTTCGCAGTATGGGCTGGTATCTGATGGCCATAATCGATGTAATCGATCACATGGACAGCGATATTTATGAAAAATATCATACCATGGTGGAAATCTTCAGACAGATGATTCAGGGCATCCTTCCTTACATGGATGAAAAAACAGGACTCTTTTATGACGTAATCGACAGACCCGATGTGGAAGGAAACTACCTGGAAACTTCCGGCAGCTCCATGATTGCATATGCGGTGCTTAAGGGCGTCAACATGGGAATCCTTCTGGAAGAAAAATATCTCCCGGTCGGAAACAAAATCATGGAAGGCCTGATGGACAATATGCTTAAGGAGCACGACGGCGGATATCATTTGGGCGGCATTGTTTCGGTTTCCGGTCTGGGACCCGCGGACAATGAAAGAAGAGACGGAACGGTTGAATATTATCTTTCCGAGCCGGTAGTGGAAGATGATCCCAAGGGAGTCGGATGTTTCTTCATGGCATTCACACAGTATCTTCAGGCAAATAAATGAGGATTGTTTATGAGCATTAAACTACGGGATGTTACGGCAAGATATGCGGTTCTTGAAATCGACGACGGCGGAGATTATTACACCAAAGAACCGTATTTTATACAAATCGGCGGGAAAGAACGGATTTCCACGAACAAGTCGCTCAATTACATTTCCGGATTAAAACCGGAAACGGAATACGTAATCCGTCTGGAAAACGAAAAGGGTGACCTGGTGGAAGGCGTGCGTTTTACCACAAAGAAGGAAAGTATCACCTTAAACGTAAAATCGCTCGGAGCGTTCGGAGACGGAATGCATGACGATACCGTATTTATTCAGGCGGCAATCATGGCCTGTCCGGCAGACGGAAGGGTACTGATTCCCGCGGGAAAATACTGCATCAGCAATGTTTTTTTGCGAAGCAGTCTGAATCTTGAAATCCAAAAGGATGCGGAACTGATTTCCGTCAGGGACCGTAATTTGCATCCGTATTATCCCGGAGAACTTCAGACTTACGATGAAAGCGATGAATATTATCTCGGAACCTGGGAAGGAAATCCGAGGCCGATGTTTGCGGGGATTATCTGCGGACTCGGAGTTGAGAATGTCAATATTTACGGGGAGGGAATCGTAAACGGAAATGCCACGAAGGAAGACTGGTGGTTTGAACCGAAGAAGATGCGCAAAGCCTACAGACCCAGAACCGTTTTCTTAAAAGACTGCAGGAATGTCACCATTGCCGGAATTACCGTTATGAATTCCCCGAGCTGGACAATTCATCCGTTCTATTCCGAAGGAATCAGACTGTTTGCGTTAAACCTGATCAATCCGAAGGATTCACCGAATACGGACGGTATCGATCCGGAATCCTGCAGGGACGTGGAAATATCGGGTGTAAGATTTTCTCTCGGTGACGATTGTATCGCCGTGAAATCCGGTAAGATTTTCATGGCAAGAAAATGCGGACGTCCCTCCGAAAAAATCGTTATCTCCAGATGCCTTATGGAAGACGGTCACGGAGCAGTAACCCTCGGAAGCGAAATTGCCGGAGGAGTAAAAGATCTCCTTGTGAAGGATTGTTTCTTTAAAAACACCGACAGGGGACTTCGGATCAAGACCAGAAGAGGCCGGGGTAAGGACTCCGTTTTAGACGGAATCGTTTTTGAAAACATCCGGATGGAAAAAGTGAAAACACCGTTTACCGTAAACAGTTTTTACTTCTGCGATCCGGACGGTAAAACGGAATATGTACAAAGCAGGGAAGCATTTCCCGTTGATGACAATACACCGAAAATCGGAAGGCTGTATTTTAAGAACATTGAAGCAAGAGACTGCAGTGTGGCAGCGATGTACTGTGACGGACTTCCGGAAGAAAAAATCGAAGAAATACGACTGGAAGATATTCATATTTCCTTCGATGAAAACGCCGACAAACCGGATGTTCCGATTATGTCGTCGGGCGTAATCCCCTGTTGCAGAAAGGGAATTTACGCAAGAAACGTAAAGAAATTTGAAATGATTAACGTTCAAATAGAAGGTTGCGAGGGAGAAGAGGCAATCTTTGAACAGGTGGACGAGTTAATCGGAAATCAGGTTCCGGGGGAGAGAGAATGAGAATCGGAATACGACTTCATGATTCGGCAAAAGCACCGCTTGATGAGCGCCTTAAAACAGTTCACAATCAGGGATTTACCTGTGCGCACATTGCGCTTTCCAAACTGTTTGATGATGCGAAATACAGCAGCGTTTCTTCCCTGACACCGGGATACGCCATGTATTTAAAGAATCTGTTCGCGGAAAATGATTTGGACATTGCTGTTCTGGGATGCTATTTAAATCTTGCGAATCCAAATCCCGAGAAACTTTCGCAGATACAGGAAAAATACAAGGCAAACATCCGTTTTGCTTCGGTTCTCGGAAGCGGAGTGGTGGGAACCGAAACCGGAGCGCCGAACGAAGCATACCGTTTCGAACCTGCATGCAGAAGTAAGGAAGCACTCGATTCCTTCATCCGGGGATTGGAACCCGTTGTGGAATATGCGGAAAAATCAGGTGTTCTTGTAGCCATAGAGCCTGTGGCAAAGCATATTGTTTATGACGAAATCCGGGCAAGGGAAGTTTTAAAAAGCATTGCATCGCCGAATCTTCGGATTATCCTCGATCCGGTAAACCTGCTCGATTATGACAATTACGAGAATCGCAGAGAGGTTATTCAAAGAGCAATCGAGGAACTTCATGAAGACGTTGCGGTAGTTCATATTAAGGATTTTATCGTAAAAGACCGTGAGCTTGTAAGCGTGGGCGCGGGAAAGGGAATGATGGAATACGGGGATATCATGAATTTCATCGCCCGTGAAAAGCCGTTTATTCATGCAACTCTCGAGAATACAACGCCGGATACGGCAGAAGAATCCAGAAGATTTATAGAAGAACAGTACAGGCTGGCAGGCGGACAATAAGTATGGTTACGGCAATTGTAAAAGGATCCGTTCAGGAAACCATAGATGCGCTTACAAAAGACCCTTCCGAGTGGGCAAGGGTCATCATACCCCGCGGAATCTACAAAGAAAGGGTGGAGATTCATACGCCCCGTCTGATTCTCGAAGGGGAAGGGATGGATGCAACCTGCGTGGAAGAAAACTACGCCGCATCGGAGATTTTACAAAACGGCGAGCGCAGAGGAACGTTTCGATCCTACACCATGTTTGTCAATGCGCCTGAAGTGATTTTAAAAAATCTTGAGGTAAGAAACTCGGCAGGACCGAGAAAGAAAGCCGAGCAGGCCGTTGCGCTTTATTCAAACGGAGACTGTTTCCGGGCGGAAAGATGCCGGATAACGGGAGCGCAGGATACACTGTTTGCAGGACCTCTTCCGAAAAAGGAACGTGTTCCGAACGGATTTGCGGGACCCGGAGAAGGGCTTTCCAGAGTCAGAACCAGACATTTTTTCACCGGATGTGAAATCCGCGGGGATGTGGATTTTATCTTCGGCAGCGGAGTTGCAGCTTTCGAAAAGTGCCGAATCATAAGCAAAAGCGAGCCGGAACTGATCGGGCAGTTTGAAAACGGAGAAATGAATACGCTTGGGTATGTCTGTGCTCCGTCCACATATGAAGAAGAAAAAACAGGTTTTCTTTTTAAGGACTGTACATTTGAGTCGGACAATCTTCCGAAGAACAGTGTCTATCTGGCAAGACCCTGGAGGGACTTTGCAAAGTGCGTTTTCGTAAACTGCCGGATGGATGATCACATCAAAGAGGAAGGATTCCACGACTGGAACAGAAAGGAAGCTGCCGAAAACTGTTTCTTTGCAGAATGCGGATCTTACGGTCCGGGAGCAAAGGGAACCAGGGTTTCGTTTGCAAAGGTTTTATCGGATGTACAGGCAAAAGAGTATGAAAAAAACGGGGAATGGAAGGAGTTCTCCGAAAAAGTAATAAAGACGGAATAAACAGAATAATCAGAATAAACTTATAAAACAAAAGGAGGTTTATCAGAAATGGAATTAAGAACCGCAGCATCCCCCAAGGATGTAAAGTACTATGACACAACAAGACTCAGAGAGGAATTCCTGATCGAGAAAGTTTTTTATGAGGATGAGATCTACCTGGTTTACAGCCATATTGACAGAATTATCACCGGATCCGCAATGCCGGTTTCCAAGGAATTAAAACTGGAAGCAGGAGACGAACTCCGTGCGAAGTACTTCCTGGAAAGAAGAGAGATGGGTGTCATTAATATCGGCGGTGCCGGAACGATTACCATTGATGGAAAGGTGTACAAGGTTGCGCACAGAGAGGGAATGTACATCGGTATGGGTGCAAAGGATATTCTTTTTGCAAGCGATGATGCATCGAAGCCTGCAAAGTTCTATATTAATTCCGCTCCTGCACATACCACTTATCCCACGGTTTTAATCAAACCCGAAGGAACGCCGGAAGAGGGCGTGGTCATCGTATCGGACAAGAACAAGGTGGAACTCGGAACGTTAGAGGATTCCAACCACAGAACCATCTGCAAGTATATTCTTCCCGGTCAGGTGGAAAGCTGCCAGCTGGAAATGGGAATGACTCACTTAGAGCCCGGCAGTGTCTGGAATACAATGCCTTCCCACACACATGACCGTCGTATGGAAGTATATCTTTACTTTGAAATTCCCGATGACAGTTTCGTAATGCATTTCATGGGAGAGCCCACCGAGACCCGTCACATTATCATGCATAACGAGCAGGCGGTAATTTCCCCAAGCTGGTCCATCCACTCCGGTTGCGGTTCCAGAAACTATACCTTTATCTGGGGCATGGTCGGAGAGAATCAGGACTTTGACGATATGGATAACATTGAAAACAAAGATTTAAGATAAAAAGGAGAGTGCAAAATGGATATTTTAAAACAGTTTTCACTGGAAGGAAAAGTAGCACTGATTACCGGTGCGGTTTACGGTATCGGCTTTGCCATTGCGGAAAGCTATGCGGCAGCAGGCGCCAAGATTATTTTCAACTGTCTGGATGAAGAGACAAAGAATAAGGCTCTCGAATCCTACAAAGAAAAAGGAATCGATGCAACCGGCTATGTCTGTGACGTAACGGATGAAGAAGCCGTTCAGAAAATGGCAGCAGACATTAAGGAAAAATTCGGCGGTGTTGATATCCTTGTTAACAATGCCGGAATCATTAAAAGAATTCCCATGACCGAGATGAGCGCGGAAGACTTCCGTAAGGTGGTTGATGTTGACTTAAATGCACCCTTCATTGTTTCCAAGGCATTTATCCCTACCATGATCGAAAAGGGACACGGTAAAATTATCAACATCTGCTCCATGATGAGCGAGCTCGGACGTGAAACCGTAAGTGCATATGCGGCTGCCAAGGGCGGACTTAAGATGTTAACCCGTAATATCTGCTCCGAATACGGTGAGTACAATATTCAGTGCAACGGTATCGGACCGGGCTACATCGCAACTCCTCAGACCGCACCGCTCAGAGAGCGTCAGGCTGACGGTTCCAGACATCCGTTTGACAGTTTTATTATTGCAAAAACACCCGCTGCAAGATGGGGAACCGCAGAAGATTTACAGGGACCGGCTTTGTTCTTAGCAAGCGATGCTTCGAACTTTGTAAACGGACACATCCTCTATGTGGACGGCGGAATTTTGGCATATATCGGAAAACAGCCTTAACAGCGGTAAAGGAGAAGAAGAGAAATGAACGAGATTTTAGAACAGATTTATCGTATCGGTATTGTACCGGTAATTGCCTTAGATGATGCAAAGGATGCCAAGCCTCTTGCGGAAGCTTTGATTAAGGGCGGACTTCCCTGTGCGGAAGTAACGTTCCGTACCGCAGCCGCGGAAGAAGCAATCCGGATTATGGCAAGTGAGTTTCCCGAAATGTTAGTCGGAGCAGGCACCGTGCTCACCACCGAGCAGGTTGACCGTGCTGTCGGAGCAGGCGCGAAATTCATCGTAAGTCCCGGACTGAATCCCGAAGTGGTAAAATACTGCGTTTCAAAAAATATCCCCGTGACACCCGGATGTGCAAATCCTTCGGATGTGGAGCAGGCAATTGCATGCGGACTCGAAGTGGTGAAATTCTTCCCTGCGGAAGCAGCGGGCGGACTTCCCATGATCAAAGCCATGAGCGCACCGTATACACAGATGAAGTTTATGCCTACCGGCGGAATCAGCGCAAAGAATATCAATGAGTATTTAGGATTTAAGAAGATTATCGCCTGCGGCGGAACCTGGATGGTAAAATCCGATTTGATCAAAGCCGGTGCTTTCGATCAGATTGAGGCCATGACAAAAGAGGCGGTTGATACCATGCTTAACTTCAGCATTAAGCATATCGGAATCAATGCAGCGGATGAAAACGAGGCAGGCAGTGTTGCCGACAGTTTCTGCGACTTACTCGGAGCGGAGAAGAAGGTTGGAAACAGCTCGATTTTTGCGGGAAGCTTAATTGAAGTGATGAAGACTCCTTACCTCGGAGCACACGGACATATTGCAATTTCCACCACCAATGTGGACAGAGCGGTATATCATCTCGGAAGAAGAGGTTATACCTTCAATATGGAAACCGCTAAATACGACGCAGACGGAAGAATGTCGGTTGTATATCTCGAAGGAGAAATCGGCGGATTCGCAGTTCATCTTGTAAACAAATAAAAGAAATAGAAATTTGGTAAGCGCAAAAAACCAGTAAAGAAAACAGAGAGGTTAAAATTATGGCAGGAAAAATTGTTACATTCGGTGAGATTATGCTTCGTCTTGCTCCGGAAGGATATTATCGTTTCGTTCAGGCGGAGAAATACGGCGCAACTTACGGCGGCGGTGAAGCCAACGTTGCGGTATCTTTGGCAAATTACGGTTTGGATGCGGCTTTTGTTACGAAGCTGCCCAAACATGAAATCGGACAGGCAGGCGTAAATTCCTTAAGACGTTTCGGCGTAGATACATCCTTTATTGCCCGCGGCGGTGACAGAGTCGGAATTTATTACCTTGAAAAAGGCGCAAGCCAGAGACCTTCCAAGGTTATTTACGACCGTGCAGGATCTTCCATTGCAACCGCAACGACGGAAGATTTCGACTGGAATAAGATTTTTGAAGGTGTGGAATGGTTCCATTTTACCGGTATCACTCCGGCACTTGGCGACAATGTGGCAAAAATCTGTGTGGAAGCATGCAAGGCCGCAAAGGAAAGAAATATTACCGTAAGCTGCGATTTGAATTATCGTAACAAACTCTGGAGCAAAGAGAAGGCAGGACAGGTCATGACCGAACTTTGCCAGTATGTGGATGTCTGCATTGCAAACGAAGAGGATGCAAGCGACGTATTCGGAATCAAGGCAAGCGATACCGACGTAACCACCGGTAAGGTTAACAAGGAAGGTTACATCGAAGTTGCAAAGAAGCTGGCAGATACCTTCCACTTCTCCAAGGTTGCCATTACTTTAAGAGAGTCCCTTTCCGCAAATGACAACAACTGGTCCGCAATGCTTTATACGGAAAACGAAGCATATTTCTCCAAGACGTATAAGATGCATATCGTAGACCGTGTAGGCGGCGGCGATTCCTTCGGCGGCGGTTTGATCTACGCTTCCGTTAACAATTACGATCCTCAGAGTACCATCGAATTTGCCGTAGCGGCAAGCTGCTTAAAGCATTCCATCGAGGGAGACTTTAACATGGTTTCCGTTGATGAAGTAAAGAAACTTGCAGGCGGAGATGCATCCGGTAGAGTTCAGAGATAGGGTTGAATTATGTCAGTACATGTTTTGGAAGAAGCGAACAGATGTCTTCAGTGTAAGAATCCGCGCTGTGTGGAAGGCTGCCCCATTCATACCAGAATTCCGGACATGATTCGAATGCTCAAAGAGGGCGATACGCTCAATGCCGCAGAAATGCTTTATGAGAACAACCCGCTTTCCATGATCTGCTCCCTGGTCTGCAATCATGAAAAACAGTGCGAAGGGCATTGTGTGCGCGGAATCAAAGAAGCACCCATACATATTTCCGCAATCGAGAATTATATTTCCGATTCCTGTTTTGAAAGACTGGAAGAGAAGAAACTTCCTTCAAACAATATGAAGGTAGCGGTTATCGGTGCGGGTCCTGCGGGCATTACCATCGCCATTCTTCTGGCACAGAAAGGTTATAAGATTACCGTCTTTGAAACAAGAGATAAAATAGGCGGAATCATGCGTTACGGAATACCGGAGTTCAGACTTCCGAAGTCTAATCTGGATCGTTATTATGAAAAAATGAAACGAATGGGCATTCTTTTCCGCCCCAATTTCGGTGTGGGAGGAAGTGTCAGCATTCAGGATCTTTTGGATGACGGTTATAAATCCGTCTTCATCGGAACCGGTGCCTGGAGACCGAAACGCCTGAATATTCCGGGAGAAACGTTCGGAAATGTGCAGTATGCCATCAACTATCTGAACAATCCGGATGTATACGATCTCGGAGATAAGGTGGCGGTAATCGGTGCAGGAAATGCCGCCATGGATGCGGCCCGTACAGCCATTCGTCACGGATCCCGCTTTGTAACGGTGATTTCCAGGGACGATCATTTATCCGCCTCCAAGGAGGAGTCCGGATATGCTACGATTGACGGTGTGAATTTTATGTATAATAAAGCACCGATCAGGATTACCGATGAGGGACCTGTATTCTGTGATACATACAGAGACGAGGACGGAAAACTGCAGCTGAAAGAAGATACGGCCGCGCTTTTTGAGGCGGATTCCGTAATCATAGCCATCTCCCAGATACCGCAGGACAAGCTGGTAAACCGGGATAAAGATTTAAAATTAAACGACCATGGAAATCTCGCAACAAACGAGAAAGGAGAAACCACAATGCCGGGTGTATTTGCTTCCGGCGATGTGGTAACCGGAGCAAAAACGGTGGTACACGCCGTTGGCTACTCGAAAGAAATTGCAGAAGATATGGACAAATATATGAAGTCCCTTTCGTAACCGAAAGGGACTTCATTTTTGAATGATTGGTTTTATTAACGAAGAATTACAGAGTCTGTCCTTCGCCGTACAGATAACCGGCCACAAGGCGGCTTATGAAGAACAGTACCGCGAATTCATCCTCCTGCCAGATACGAAGTGTTCTGGGCTCCGCACACATCAGATAGCCGAAAAACCGATGGCTGATTTCCACGCGAGTGACCATAATCGTTTCGATTTCCCGCTCGACAAGTGCTTTGTACAAAAGGGGAGAAAGCTGTTTGAATTCGGCTAGACTGTTGGAATTGTATAAATCATGCGTCATGATGTTCTCAATATCCGGAACACAGGCGATAATTTCATCGGAATGAATGCTCTTTAAATTATAATTTGCATCAATGTAATAAAATTCACTGATTCTTAAATCCTCTTTCATAATCTCAAACATCGCGAGCAGTTTGTCGTGAATGTCTCCGGAGGAATCGAATTTCTTAGCGAGGTCGTGGAATGTAACATACAGACCGTGGCCTTTTAATTCCTGAATTTCAATGTTCTGATGCTTTTCCTTTACGTAAATGATATAGCAGTTTCTGCCTTTGATTTTGCCCCGGTAAAGGGTTTTGTCAACGAGCGCGAATAAATCATCGAAATTGTCCGCATTATAGGGGAATGTGGCACTGCCGAGCGTTCCCGTGATAAACGGCGAACAGGTTCCGACGTCGATATTTTTACGCATGACGTTAAAATTGGCATACATCTGCAGATAGAAACTCTTAATCTGATCGTATTGCAGGTCTCTTAAGTTGACCAAAAGGAATTCGTCACCGCCGATTCTGCCGACGATACCGATATCGTCACAGTAGCGCATCATATCGGCTGCGACGCCTTCGAGTACACCGTCACCGACTTTATGTCCGTAAGTATCGTTGATGAATTTAAAGTTATCCAGATCCAGAAGTGCCATGGTAAAAGGAACACGGTTATCAATCAGGGAATGGATAAAATTAAAAATATACTGACGGGAAATCAGGCCGGTCAGAGAATCCAGGAAAGAAGAAACACTCTGTTCCTTCATCAGTTCCCGAAAATATGTGTAACGTTCCAGTTTTGCTTCCGTATAACAGCTCCGCATAGTTATAATCCCGATCATTAATTCAATTCACCAGTTTCTCATTTACTATATCACAAGTAACAGCTACTGAGAATAATCCGACTGACAGATTTTTTGAACTTTTATTGTGCAAAATAACTTGATATTTTTTCTGTTTTCATTCTTCGTTTTTAGGTTGATTTAAGTTTCGCATTTTATTATGAACACAGAAAGCGAGGAAAGACTATGGGTTATCAGGATACATTCAAGCGATATGAAATAAAATATCTATTAAGTGCGAGACAGAAAAGAGATCTGATGCGGACAATAGACAGGCACATGACTCTCGACTGCTACGGCCATACCACAATCCAGAACATTTATTACGATACGCCGGACTGGATTTTAATCCGCACATCGTTAGATAAACCGGTATATAAGGAAAAACTGAGGCTGAGAAGCTACGGAAGGGCGAATGCGCAGGATACGGTTTTTATCGAGATTAAGAAAAAATACGACGGCGTGGTCTATAAAAGAAGAACTTCCGCAACCGAGAAAGAGGCGACGGCATACCTGAACCACGGAATCAAACTTGCCGGACACGAAGACCAGATTTCCAGAGAAATCGATTACTTTAAGGGATTTTACAAAGGGCTGAAACCGGCGATGTTTATCAGCTACGAAAGGGACGCATATTACGGAAATGACAATCCGGATTTCAGAGTCACTTTCGATGAAAATATCCTCTGGAGGGAAGAAGACTTAACGCTTCGCAAGGAGGCTTACGGAGAAGCGATTTTACTTCTCGGACAGAGTCTGATGGAGATCAAGGTCGCGGCGGCAATGCCGATGTGGCTGACGCGTGAATTAAACCGCCTGGGTATTTTCCAGACATCGTTTTCCAAATACGGGAGAGCGTATGAGATGAGACAGTCGGCGATTTTAAACGAAAGGAGAGCATAAAGATGAACAGCTTTTTTTCGGGAATATTTGAGAGTACGACAACTTCGTTACAGATAGGGGATTTTCTTTTATGTCTGTGTGTATCCCTGGCAATCGGTGCCTTTCTGGCTTTTGTGTATACCGTCAGAAATCAGTACACACAGAGTTTTATTCTGACAATCGGACTGATTCCCGCAGTGGTCTGTGTTGTGATTATGATGGTTAACGGAAACATAGGAGCCGGTATTGCGGTGGCAGGAGCGTTCAGCCTGGTAAGATTCCGGTCCGCACCGGGAAGTGCGAAAGAAATCTGCGCAATTTTCCTTGCCATGGGTGTCGGCTTAATGACCGGTATGGGATATCTCGGCTATGCGACGGTATTTGCAATCGTGCTTGGCGCGGCAATGCTTTTGTTTAATGTTCTTTTCGGAAAAGAGAGAAAAGATGTGCTTGGAAAAACACTGCATATTACGATTCCCGAGAACCTGGAATTTGAAACCGTATTTGATGATCTTTTGGATGCTTACACGTCAAAACATCAGCTGCTGAGCGTAAAAACAACCAACATGGGAAGTCTTTACAAACTGACCTATGACGTTGTTTTCAAAAAAACGGGAAAAGAGAAGGAATTCATGGACCAGATCCGCTGCAGAAACGGGAATCTCGAAGTTTCCCTTACCAGAAGCGCCGAGACGGCCGGTTGCGAGCTTTAAAAAAATATTTTTAAAATCTTTTGAATTTTGTTGGATTTTGTTGGATATTTGTTGGACAAGGCATGTTAACATGTGCCTATCAAAAGAAACCAACGGTCAGAAACCGACAGGAGGATAAAGATATGAAGAAAGGATTGGGAGTCATTTTCACAGCGGCAATCGTAGTTGCAATTTTAAGTTTCATCAGTCCGGACTGCAGGGAACTGTTTAAGAAACATATTCCGGTTGCGGGACATGAAGTGGTAAGCATGACGTCAGGTCTGGCCGGAATCGGTATGGATGCGGCAAAGATTAAGGCCGAAGACCGTGAGACGGCGAATCGCGTGGTTAACGATATGAGCGATATCGCGAATGCCGGACTCAATTATTTCGCCACCGAAGATGAAGCATGCATGAAACAGGCAACTCTGGCAGCAGACGATATTATCCTGGCCGGAATGGACGGATTGGAGAAAGTAATCGGAGAACTCTTCGCGGAATACTGAATATAGGAGGGCGGTGCTTGATAATTTGTCCGAATTTGGATATAAATAATCTATAAAGAATTACAATTACGGTTAAGGTACAACAATGTTTGATACGGAAGAAATATCCATGGGACAACTGGCGGATCTGCATCCGTCCACATATCGGTTAATTGATATTCGCGACGAAATTTCGTTTCAGTACGGAACCATTCCCGGAGCGGAACAGATTCCGGATATCATAAAAAAAGCAAAGGAAGGATCTCTAAACAGAGATCTTCCCTTTGTTTTATTCTGTATGCACGGAAGACAGAGTGTGGAAATTGCCGAGATTTTAAGGCAGGAAGGATACGATGCCGCCTCGCTTTCGGGAGGATATGCCGAATGGCTGAAAGCGGACCTCGGGAAGGTGGACGAATCCAAACAGGAAGAAGTGGAATTAAGCATCCGGAAAAAATTTCACAAAGAACTGTTTTCCAATTTTGCAAAGGCCATTAATGCATACGATCTGCTGAAACCCGGCGACAGGGTGGCCGTCTGCATTTCCGGCGGCAAAGATTCCATGCTGATGGCGAAACTGTTTCAGGAATTAAAACGCCACCGCAAGTTTGAATTTGAACTCACCTTTCTGGTCATGGACCCCGGCTACAGTGAATTAAACCGCATGGTAATTGAAAGAAACGCAAAGATGCTGGGGGTTCCGATTACCGTTTTTGAATCCGATATTTTCGATGTTGTGGACGGAATCGATAAATCCCCGTGTTATCTCTGCGCGAGAATGCGAAGAGGACATCTTTACAGCAAAGCGAAGGAGCTTGGGTGCAATAAAATCGCGCTCGGGCATCATTACGACGATGTCATCGAAACCATTCTGATGGGCATGATATACGGTGGCCAGGTACAGACGATGATGCCGAAACTGCACAGCACAAACTTCGAGGGGATGGAGTTAATCCGCCCGATGTATTTTATCCGTGAAGAGGATATCATGCGCTGGCGGGATTATAACGGGCTGCATTTTATCCAGTGCGCCTGCCATTTTACGGATACCTGCTCTTCGTGCAGGGATGACGGCGTTTCCGTATCAATGCGGATGGAAACCAAGAAACTGATTGCAAAGTTAAAGGAACACAATCCTTACGTGGAGAGCAATATATTCCACAGCGTGGAAAACGTGAATTTAAGTACGGTTATCGCGTATAAAAAGGACGGAGTGGTTCACCGCTTCACCGACGATTACGATAAATAAAAAAAGTAAATACTTAAAAATTTTTCGATTTATGTTGGACATATGTTGGACAGCGTAGGGTAAGATACACTTGTAATTTCAAAGGAAAGCCCTGAAAAATCAGGCAGTTTCGGCTTAAAGAGCCGGACTTGGGAGGACATTATGGACAATTGGGATTTGTACTCATTAAACGGTTATGATTATAAAGTTCATCTTTTGGGAAGTTATGAACTGAAGGAGAACCTCAAGATAGATGATTTCTTCAAGACTCTGAATGAGAAGGGCTGGAAGGAAGCTCATAAGAATGAAAATCTTCGTGCTGCGGTTCAAATCTATTTCTATACCGAGGACCGGGAATTAAAGAATTCTATTGACGAGAAGATTCTAAATCCGCTTATGAATGAGGATGCTTTTGACGAGGAAAAAATCCAATCCTATGAAAAAAACATCAAAGACGGTATGTTCGCTACCGCCGAAACGATACAGTTACGGGAAAATGATTCGGTTAACTTGAAAGATGCGGTAAATTATCTCAAAGGGGAACATAAAAAAGAACAGGAGATAGAACTCGACGCAGTATACAACAACGAACAGACAATCAAACTGGACTGGGATAAAAAGATTAACGGTCTGAGGGCAGATGCTTTTATTACCGGAGTTAAAAATGCGGTTTGGGGCCAGGAGCAGAAATGGGAGAATCCCGAGAAGGATGATGTGATTCGTGCATTCTGTGTTCTCTATGATGAGAACCGGCAGGGAATGCAAACGGTTGCACAATGTCTTACAAATGGTGATTGGAGAGACTACGGAAGTATTGAGAATTTCCGCAAGAATCTTTCCACGTCACTGTTAAAGTATGCCCTGGAAGAAAAGCCGGAAAACGTTGTATTTAATGATAAGCAGCTTGCAGCCATAGAGGTACTGAAGACATTAAATCCGGATTATATGGAGATGATTCAGCAGGATGCAAATGTCGTAAACGAAGAAAACATAGAAGTTCAGAATGTCGAAGAACCGCAAAACGAAGTACAACCGCCCCAGGTGGAGCCGCTTGAACCATTGAAGCACAAGCGTGATGCTGTCAGCAACGATTGGATTAAAGTCCGGGGTAAACTGTATGTTCAGGAACTGGATGAAGCGACTCTGCGTATGCGGGGAAGCGATGAATACAAAAATGCCAGGGAAGAATTCCGCAGTGTAATGCAAAAGTGGGATGAGGCAATTCAACGCGGTAACGGTCAGATTCTGCCGGAAGATATCTATGTTTTGAGAGGGGAATTAAGAAACGTTCTCTGGCTTCAGGACAAGTATCTCGGAAAGAAAATCAAAGACAAGGACAAGAGCTCAAATGCTTCCAGACGTATCAAGGCACAGACTTCTGCCTTTGATCTCGTGGAAGAAATGCTTTATTCCCTGGATGTCAGAGAACAGGAAATCGAAAGAATGCCCGCTGAATCCCTGGAGGATTTGGCGGCCAGGTCGGCGATTGCTTTAAACAGCATCAATAATGCAAAGCTTTTTGCCCGCGGCAGCGAAGAGTACAAGCTTGCAGCGGAAAACTTTGAAAAGATGAACCGCAGGTTTAAAGAACTGTCGAATAAGTACAAAGACAAGGAAGATCAGATTACCGAAGCGGAACTTGATGAACTTGGGGAACTGATAGCCGAATCCAAAGATTATGCGGCAGATTACACTTCCGGGAAGGTCGGAGATGCCATCAGCGAAAATTCGCATAAACGTTTAAAAGCCATGAATGAATCCGTAACGGTTCTGAACATGGCGGAGCGCAAGTTCAGAGAATTACTTTCCGCAAAGGAAAAAAACCGCGTTGCGAAGGAATGGAAGGTAATCAGCGATGATTCTTCCATGGCCTATGTGGATATGATGGACGCGGAGCGCAATGTTCATTTCGGCAGCGACGAGTATAAGAATGCGAAAAACAATTATAAGGAAGTTGTGGACCTGCTTGCCAAACTCGGCGAGGAAGGTCATACCGCGACCGTTCGTGAACTGGATGAACTGAACGCGAAAATGGAAAAGAGCGCCAAGAGTATCGATGCTTATCTTGCCACCAAGAAAGGCGAGACATTGTCCGAGAAGACACAGAAGCGTGTCGATGCCATGCGACGCGGTAAGGAAAACATTCTTGATATCAGAAAGAAGGTTGCGGCAGAAGAGTTAAAACGCCGTAATGAGATTAAGAACACAACGGAAGAAACACTGGAAGCGGCAGAAAGCACTGCGCTGACCGATCTGACCACCACAAAGACAAGGGTTGACGGCAACAAGGTCTGGTTCGGTGGAAACGATTACGACAAGGCACTGGAGTTATACGGCAAATCCGTCAGCAATTCGGTTCAGAGAGATCATAACAGAAAAGAAAATCAGCCTTCCAAGAATTCGCTTGAGACGGAAATCAAAGAGCTCGAAGCGGCCAAGAAAGCCTGCCTTGTATACATCGAACGTAAGGAAAAGGAAGTCATCGATAAAAAGAAACCTCTGGATTACAAGGGGGAACAGAGACTTGCCAATATGAAGAAGGCCTTTGACACGTTGTGCAACAGACTTGACAAGGCGGAAGGAAAACTTCAGGAAATGAAGGACGCCGAGGAAAAGGACATGGACAGCAAGGCGACGGAGTTCTTTGAAGACAAGTGTCTGGCAGTCAAGAACAAGTCCGGTCTGGAAAAAGTGGCGGCCATGACTTCCTTAAGTGTAGCCAGAAACTTACGAGCCATTTCCAAGCAGAAAACGGTTTCCACCGCGGATTGCAATTCAATCCGCGTAGGCGTTGCGGCACTCCTTTTAGAGCAGGGCATTAAGAACAAAACGATTGCGGCCCCCATTCCGGGAACCATGAACGCATATGAAAAACAGGTCCGTATATTAGCCGAAGCTCCGGAACTGAAGAGTCTGCTTCCGGACAGAATTTTAAGCCCGAAGGGCTGCAAACAGATCATGTCGGATCCGAAGATTCTGAAAGGGATTAACAAAAAATTCATGGAAAATCTCCAGAAGACCGGAGCGAAGGAAAAGAACAGTCAGATAAAGCTTATTATAAACAAAGAGGCGGCCAAATCCAACGAAGGTCCCAAGAATCCCGCGAAGTGATTTCGTCCCGCAGG
>ODAJ012175121.1_pt1 | contig 23165 bp, 12 predicted proteins | sample 1539241 | NCBI WGS metagenome assembly ODAJ01 (sample SAMN02144231, study PRJEB22623) | gut metagenome | biome: sheep rumen | host: Ovis aries | place: New Zealand | reverse complement strand
GGAAAAACAAGGGAAAACGAAGAAAAACCATGGGCAGTGAGCCGCCAACAGCCGATGGCGCGAGGACATCAAGAAAGAGGGCGCCGCTCCCGCTTGGAGAGAAGCGCCTTCTTGGCTTGTGGGTAGTGATTCCCGATGCTTGTGGGCGGTGTGGCCGCCCGCGCATGGCCGTTATTGTGCCAAGATGAGCATCGAGTTGGTGATGTCGTTCAGATAGACAGCGTAGGTGCCTGCGGGTACCCAGATGTTGCCGCCGCCATTGGTGCCAATCTTGTTGAAGCTCTCTGACACGTTCCAGTCCTTGTCGTTGCCATAGCCCCAGTTGACGCCCCAGTCGTGGTTGGCGCGGAATTTCAGCTGTCCGTCGGTTTCCTGAGTGAAGACGGCGTACCAGTTGTGCGGAGTGACCTGCGTAAGTTCGAAGTCGCCGCCCCATCCGTTGAACTCGCCGATGAGCGAGATGTTCTGATATTCGGTGGGATTTTGGTTGTCGAGCTTAGTCCAGGTATAGGTCATGGTGTTCATGTCGATGGTGAAGGTGTAGAACTCAGCCGAGGGTGCCGAAATGGCCTGTGCTCCGCTGTTGATGAGTGCGCCAGAGGGCGAGTTGTCGCCATCCACTACGCAACCCCAAGCAGCGTCCCAGTTGCCGAAATTGTTGGCGTCCCAGACTTTGAGGTCCCATGCTCCGGTCCACTTGGTGGTGTAAGAGAGCACATTCTTCTGCTCTTCTGGAGTAAACAGGCAGGTCTTCTGGCTGTCGCTCCATCCCTGTAGTCCACCCACTACATAATAAGCGTCAGCAACGCTGATGGGATCAATCTTGTAGCTGTATTCCATCATGTTGAGGGTGATGCGGATCTTCTGTGCACCTAATACGTGGAACGAGTGGTCGCCGCCGAGGTTGTAGCGGAAGTCCATGTTTCCTTCCATGTCCTCGCTTGCACCCTTCGTACCGAAGAGCTTGGTCCAGTCGCCAGAAGCAACTGCGTCGAGGGCAGCATCGTCGCCGATAGCGAACCAGCAGTCGTCGCCACCAGTATCAACGACGATGGAGAAGATAGGATCTTCATACACATCCTTGTTGCTGTGGCTGAACTTCTGGGTGCGTGCGCCGTCGGCACTCCAGCCGCCGGCTGCACCAATAACATAGTATGCAGGCGAAATCTGAACCTTGAACAGCGGACTGAAAGTAACTGAACGGGCTGCAAATTTGCTCTCTTTGGGATTTCCGACGATAGCCACCGAGGTGCCATCGGTTACGGTGTAGAGCAGTGCACGCATGTAGAGAGTGGTGGAAGCCGGATTGCGGGTTACTTCGTTGAAATATTTGTCCTGCAAAACAGTAGGATCCACGGTGATTTCGTTTCTCTCATTAATATTACCCTCAAGGGTGATGACCTCTCCAAAATCAGGATCTGTAGAGAACTCTACTTCTGCCTTCAGTGTTGTGTTGGCAGGCATAGCCCCCTCCTTCACACTAATGGTACCAACAGGAATAGGAGTTGAGGTTCCAGCCTCTTCGTCGATAAAGTCAGCGAGATTGATAGCAGTTGCCGAACTGGCAGCAACTGTCACGTCGCTTGCCTGGAGCGGGCTCTCAGGTGCATTGGTCTGGGGCTCGAATATGGTTTCAAAGTCTTGGTTACAAGACACGAGGCCCATAGCGAGAAGAGCTATTGAAAATAAACCTATTTTTTTCATCTTATTATTCATTTTATTAAACAGTCTTTATAATGCTGACGAAATTATTGGAGCACGAACTTAACAGTATTCTTGTTCATATCGACCGTAATGTCAAGGTCGCCACCAGGGAATCCGTTGAACTGATAAGAGCCCTTACCCTTAGTGCCTGTGCCACTGAACGCACCATCGGTGAATTCGAATGCTGTAGCCACGTCGTCAACCTGGAATCCGTAAGAGTCGCCGCCGTCCCAGCCGGTAAGCTTGCTGTAGAAACGGAAGGTCAGGTCGCCCTCCGGCATGGTGACAACGCCGTGGAAGACATTGCTGCCGATTTCGGTTTCCATGATGTACCAGTTGCCGTCAAGGAGCGTTTGCTTGTTGCCTGGCGATGGCTCTGGCCAGCCGCAGCAAGAACCGATGATCCACAGGGTAGCCTTGGTCGGAACGTTGCAATAGGCTGCCATTTTGTTGAAGTAAACAGTATTCGAAGTAATGCTTGTGCCTTCAACCTCCTTTGAGGTTGTGGTCTGGATGTTGGCAATTACTCGCATGGCAACCTTGCGGAAGCCCATATCTACATACTCTTCCTCTGTTTTGAAACCATCGAGTTTGCAGAGAGCCAAAGCAATCTCCTCGCCGCTGATGTTTGCACTGCACGTAGTGAAACCTGTTCCTAGGGTTTCCCATGTATTTTCATCCAAACTAACCTGAACCTTGTAGTTGACTACAGTGTTCACCCCATAGTTGGGCTGATTCCAGGTAAGTTTAACTGTGTTCTCTTTCGACAACTGAATATACTGACCAGCTACCGGCGAGGCATTCACCACAAACTCATTAGCGGTGTTATTCGGACCGAGTATGGGATTGTCATCGCGATCGCTATCACATGCAGTGAACAATATGCCGAAAACTGCGAACAGCACACTACTTAAAATATATTTTGCTTTCATAATTATCAATTTTCAATTATCAATGTTCAATAATTAATAGCCAGGATTCTGCTGCAGGTTCGGGTTTGAAATAACATCGCTCGAAGCCAGCGGGAACAGATTGTACTTGCTATCCACAGCATGAGGTGTGCCTACATTGCTGTTCATACCCTTATGAGACCAGAGGTAATCGCCAGTGGTGAGGAGACCAAAGCGAACCAAGTCGCTACGACGATGGCACTCCCAAGCCAGCTCGCGTGCACGCTCGTTGATGATGTCGTTCTTGGTCGGGTTGGATTTTTCGCCAACACCTGCACGATTACGAATCGCGTTGAACTTGGCAATACCGTCGCAGCTTACACCGCCCACAACCTGGCACTCAGCCAGCATCAGATAAACATCACCCAGACGGAACACGGGGAAGTCGGTGTCGGGGAATGAGTTTGCGTCGGGCAGAATGCTGCCGTCGGCCTTCAGGTTGGTGAATTTGGTGAATGCATAGCCACTGAAGAAGTCGCTAATATCTATAATATCCTTCGACTGTCCATCGGTGAAGAAGGTTGCACGCTGGTCGCCATCCTCAAACTTGTCAACAAACTGCGGAGTTACGCGAATACCACCCCAGCCATTGCCGCCGAGTCCGTAGTCAGCGTATGCCATGTTACCACCCACTTGTGCATTGATGATATAGGTTGTGCCACCGTATGCTTGGGTGTTGATGTGATCCTGATATACACTGAAGATAATCTCGTGACCTACGCCCAGATACTGGTCGTTATCAGCGCAGAACAGTTTCCAGTAGTCGTTGGCGCTCTCCAGCTTGTAACCCAGGTCGATAATCTTCTGGCAGTACTCGGCACACTTCTGATAGTTGGCAGTACCTGTGTAAACCTGAGCGTTCAGATAGAGCTTGGCCAGAATCATGTAAGCCATGCCCTTACCAGCACGATATTTTTCAGGATTAGCTGGCAGTTTTTCTGCGGTGTCTTCCATGTCGTTCACCAGCCAGTTAAACAGTTCTGCACGGTTCATTTGCACAGGGGTAGCACCACCCACCTCAGAGGTCTCGTCGGTGAAAGGTACGTTACCGAACAGGTCGATAGCGTGAAGATAGCTCAGACCGCGGATGGCGCGGGCTTCAGCGCGATACTGCTGCATGGTTGCATCGCTAGCATTAGGAGCATTGTCAATCTGGCGGATAACCTCGTTGCAGATAGAAATCTGATAGAATACGCGGCTGTAAGCTGCGCTTACAAATACGTCGCTCGAAGTCCACTGCAGTCCGTGAAGGTCTTTCAGCGTTTGGTCGTTCCAGCCGATGACTGCCTCGTCAGTAGGCAGCTCCTGCATGTTGAAGAGGGCGCGCAGATACTGGCCGAAGCCACCATCGATACCCTGAATGTCAGGACTTCCGCTGTCACCGTCAGGCGAGCTTACAGAAAGACCTGAGTAGCATTTTGCCAGCATCTGGTTGTATGCCTCTGTGCCTGTCAGCACATTCTCCGGAGTATCCAGGTTGGGGTCGATAGGCGTAACGTCCAAATCTCCCACACACGCTGTCAGCGACACGGCGGTAGCAAAGGCAAAGCTGTAAAATCCGATTTTCTTTATGTTGAATTTCATGTTCTTATCCTCCTATTAATTAAAAGTTAAAGCTTGCACCTAAGATGAAGTTGCGTGAGCGAGGATACATGTTGTTGTCAATACCGCTGCCAACCTCAGGATCCACACCCTTGTAATTGGTGATGGTGAAGATGTTCTGAGCGGTGAGGCTTACACGTACCCAGTCGGCAATGTTGTATGCCAGTGTCACTTTGTCGAGTTTCAGGAATGAAGCGTTCTGAACATAGTAGTCGCTCTTGTACTGAGCCTGAGCGAAGTCGCTGTAAGGTGCTGTTGTCACACGGTTGGCGATGAAGTTGTTGGTCCACATGTCAGCCTTCATTTCAGTGTTCGAAGCCACGTTGTTATATACATAGTTGCCCAGGCTTGAACGGAGTGATGCAGAGAGCGTCCATTTCTTGTAGCTCAGCTCGGTGTTGAATCCGATATTTACGTCAGCATCTGGCTTGTAATAAACGTAACGGTCATCGTCGGTAATCTGTCCGTCGTGGTTGCGGTCCACATAGACACCCTCCAACGGCTTGCCTGCCTCGTCGTAAACCTGCTGGTAAACGAAGAACGAACTGACGGGGTTGCCCACCTTGTGAATCTGGATATTGTTACCCACACCACCTGAGATTCCACCAGTCTCAACACCGAGATAACTGGGATCGTCGCTGGCAGTCAGGCGAGTAATCTTATTCTTGTTATAGGCAATGTTGAAGCCGATTTCCCAACGCAGGTCTTTATTCTCGATGGGAACAATGTTTAATGCACCCTCGATACCCTTGTTCTCCATATCGCCGACATTCATCAGCAAATAGTTGGTCAGGTTGGTACCCGAGGCAACAGGAACAGTGTTCAGCAGGTCCTTGGTCTTACGCTGATAGACATCGATGCTACCATTGATGCGATTGCGAGCGAAACCGAAGTCCAAACCGATGTTGTAGGTCGTTGTAGATTCCCACTTAATTTGGGCTGCATAACCCTTCGGGGTAATTGGGGTTATCACCTGGTTGCCAAACATATAGAGCGAACCAGCTTGGTTGGTGTGATAAGTAGGAATTGAAGGATAGTCACCCTGGCCAATGTTCTGCTGACCAGTGATACCATAACCCAGACGGAGCTTCAGGTTAGACAGCCAGTCGGCGTCCTTCAGGAAAGGCTCCTCGCTGATACGCCATGCCAAAGCTGCTGATGGGAACAGGCCCCACTTGTTGTTCTGGAAACGCGACGTACCGTCGTCACGCAGTGTGAAGGTGAAGAGGTAGCGGTCCAGAAGCGAGTAGTTCAAACGGCCATAGAATGAAACCAGGTAGCTTTCAGTCTTGAAGAGAGGTGTGGTCGGGAATTCAAGTCCGCTGCCGTCATTGGCAATCTTTTGGTCGGTTGTCTTGTTGTAGAAGTGCTGCCAGCTGTAACCAGCAAGAATGTCGAAGCGGCTGCTGATTTCCTTCAGTTCCTTGGCATATGCCAGATAGAACTCCAATGTCTGGTCGCGACGCAGCTGTGTGTATTTCTCCCACAAGCCCGTACCATTCTCAAGCTTGTTGTGATATGAAATCTCACTTCCCTGCTGTGTAACATTCCAACCAGATGTGGTAGAAAAATCAAGACCCAGGTTTAAGTTGGCGCGAAGACCATCGAGGAACTTGAACTTATAGTCAAACTGAGCGTTACCAACGAAACGGCGTATGTAGCTGTCTTTGTTTTGCTCGTACAGCTGAGCTACTGGGTTCAGGGTTGACATGGTGTTAGGAGCACCATTACTCTCCCAACGGAAGTACTTGCCCTCACTGGCAAATACAGGCTTCAGTGGGTTATACTGCACGGCAGCGCCAATGGCACCCTCGTCTGCGAATGCATTGTGTGTGAACACACCCTTACCGTTCAGATTGATAGTCAGACGATCGTTCAACAGGGTAGGAGTCAGGTTGATACCTACTGTTCCGCGCTGCATGGCTGAAGTCTTCAGGTTACCATCGTTGTTCAGGAAACCGGCACTTACACGATAAGGCATCTTGAAGCCTGAGTTCTTGGCAACATAGCCACCAGTAACGCTGGCGTTAATTTCCTCTGCAAATGCAGTCTTGTAGATTTCGTCCTGCCATTTGGTGTTGGCATTGCCAAGAGCGGCCATAGCGTCGGCATTGTCACCGTAATTGGCTGTAAAGAAATCGCGGAAAGCATCTGCACCCAGCACGTCCACTTTCTTGGCCACGGTCTTGAAAGTACCACTCATATCAATATTGATGCGTGGCTTTGCACCAGCCTTACCTTTCTTGGTGGTAATCAGGATAACGCCGTTAGATGCACGGCTACCATAGATGGCGGTAGCAGAGGCATCTTTCAAAATAGAGAAACTCTCAATGTCGTTGGGGTTGATTGTGTTCAGCACGTCACCACCCGAGATGCCTGTCGAGCTGATAGGCAGACCGTCGATAACAATCAGTGGGTCGTTAGAGGCAGAAAGCGACGAACCTCCACGGATACGGATCTTTGCACCGGCTCCGGGAGCACCGCCATCGGTAGTAATCTGCACACCAGGCGTTTTACCCTGCAGCAGATCAGCTGGTGATGTTGCCAAACCCTTGTTCAGCTGGTCGGCTTCAACCGACATCACCGAACCTGTTGCATCGCTCTTGCGAACGGTACCATAACCGATGACCACAACGTCCTGCAGGACGGTCTGGTCTTCTTGTAGAGTAACTGTAACATTCGGCGCAGCGCTCACTGTGGCGGTTTGGTAACCGACATAAGAAATGGTGATTTCTGCACCCTGATTAGCTTTCAGTGAGAAATTACCGTCAAAGTCGGTTACGGTGGCAATCTGTGTGCCCGAAACGCGTACTGTTGCGCCGATAATTCCTTCGCCGGTAGCATCCTTCACATGGCCGTTGACAGTGATTTGCTGTGCAAAGGCGCTGACAGATAGGAACAGCCCACATAGAAGGGCCAGCATCCTAACAGGGAATTTGAATTTTACCTGCTTCATCGTTTTGCTTTTTTAAGTTAGTGATATTTTTTGGTATATTGTTTATGCTCCTGCTTGAAAAGAGGGCTTCTTTGTCGCTACTGCTTAACGAGTCACGTCGCTTCTTGTTTGCCTTGCACTTGAGGTTAATAGACGCATGATGAGCGTAGGTCGTGTTTTCTGCTGCAAATTTAATTTCTTTATGAATATGTTGTTCTTTTTTACCTATAAAAAACAATAAATAGGATGCGCAATCGTTTGCATACCAAATAGACTAAATAAAGTCAATGTACGCGAACAACTTGCTGCATTTTGTACTATTTTTGCATTCAGATTCAAAACCAACACCCGCAACCATGAAAGAATCAGCACCCATCACCATGAAGGACATCGCCCGCGAGCTGGGCATCTCGGTGGCAACCGTGTCGCGCGCATTGCAGGACAGTCCGCGCATCAGCGTGGCGCGCAGGGAGCAGATTCAGGCTTACGCCCGCGAGCACAACTTCATCCCCAACATACTGGCCGAGTCGCTGCGCCACAGTAGGCAGAAACCCATGAAGGTCATCGGGGTCATCATTCCCGAATTTGCCCACTACTACTTCTCGTCCATCCTTGCAGGCATCGAAGAGGAGGCCTCGAGCTATGGATACCGCATCATGGTGGCACAGAGCAACGAGGAGTACGAGCACGAGGTGCGCATCTGCCAGTCGTTCTACGAGAACAAGGTGTGCGGCATCATTGTGTCGCAGGCCAAGGACACGCGCAACTACGAACACTTCGAGCGGCTCATCAACAACGGTGTGCCACTGGTGTTCTACGACCGCATCTGCACGGGCGTGAATGCCAGCCGCGTGGTGGTGGACGACTACATGGGGGCTTTCAATGCCGTCAACCACCTCATCGAAACGGGCTGCCGACGCATCGCCTTCTACGGCTCGCCCATGCAGTTGGAGATTTCGAAAAACCGTTTCAACGGCTACAAGGACGCATTGCTCAAACACGGTCTCAAGGTGGACGAACGCTTCTACGGCATCTGCGACAACCGCGCCGACGCCGAAGTGATGACCCCACAAATCCTCAGCTACGACGACCATCCCGACGGTTTCTTCGCCGTCAACGACGACACCGCCATCGGCATCCTCTACACGGCCAAGCGCATGGGATTCCGTGTGCCCGACGACATCTCCATCTGCGGATTCACCAACGGGCAGCGCGCCGTGGCCTGCGACCCCATGCTTACCACCGTCGAGCAGCGCGGCCACCAGGTGGGTGCCGAGGCTGTCGATATCATGATCGGCCATGTGGAAGGCCGCATCCCGGATGGCAAGGTGGAGCGACGCGTGGTGCGCACCCGCCTCATCATCCGCGGAACGACGAGGTGAAAAATGAATAATGAAAATGGCCACAGTAAAAACATCAAGAAACGAATAAAAGTTGAACCCTGATGCATAATGTGTTTCGCATGATTCAATACATGATATTATGCATTATGCATTAAAAATTATGCATTATTAAACATGAAACAAAAACCCAACCTGTCCTTTTGGAAACTCTGGAACCTGTCCTTCGGGTTCTTTGGCGTACAGATAGCTTACGCCTTGCAGAGTGGAAACATTTCGCGAATCTTCCGTACGCTCGGTGCCGACCCCCACTCGCTGAGCTTCTTCTGGATCCTGCCCCCGCTCATGGGCATCCTGGTGCAACCCATCGTGGGAACACTGAGCGACAAGACCTGGACCCGTTTCGGCCGTCGCATCCCCTACCTCTTTGTGGGAGCCGCCGTGGCCGTAGCAGTGATGTGCCTGCTGCCCAACGCCGGCTCGTTCGGCATGGCCGTGGGTACGGCCCTCATTTTCGGTCTCTTCGCCCTGATGCTGCTCGACACGAGCATCAACATGGCCATGCAGCCTTTCAAGATGCTTGTGGGCGACATGGTGAACGAGGAGCAGAAAGCCAAGGCCTACAGCATTCAGTCGTTCCTGTGTAACGCCGGTAGTGTGGTGGGATTCCTTTTCCCCTTCATCTTCACCTGGTTAGGATTGAAGAATGTGGCCCCCGAGGGCGTGGTGCCCGACTCGGTCATCTGGTCGTTCTACATCGGAGCCGCCATCCTCATTCTCTGTGTCATCTATACGGTGCTGAAGGTGAAAGAGTGGAACCCGCAGGAATACCGCGAGTATAACCCTGTGGAGGAGAAAAACGAAACCTCGGCCAACTGGATTACGCTGCTCAAAAATGCCCCCGCCACGTTCTGGAAGGTGGGACTGGTGCAGTTCTTCTGCTGGTCGGCCCTGCTCTATATGTGGACCTACGTGGTCGATGCAGTCTCTGAAACCGTATGGAACACCACCGACCCTGCCTCTGAGGACTATCAGATTGCCGGCAACTGGACGGGTGTGCTCTATGCCATCCAGGCCATGGGCTCCGTAGTGTGGGCTACCATTCTGCCCCGGTTCAAGAACACCAAGATGGCCTACGCCGTGAGCCTCCTTATTGGTGGCATAGGCTTCGCCCTCATCCCGTTCTGCCCCGACAAGTACCTGCAAATCATTCCGTTCCTCCTCATCGGATGCGCCTGGGCAGCCATGCTGGCCATGCCCTTCACCTTCGTCACCAACGCCCTGCAAGGCTACGGCCACATGGGAGCCTATCTGGGCCTATTCAACGGCACCATCTGCCTGCCGCAGATTGTCGCTGCCCTCTTGGGAGGCACCGTCTTCACACTCATCGGCGGCCACCAGTCGAGCATGATGATTGTTTCGGGCGTGCTGCTCATCATCGGCGCCTGCTGCGTCAGCCTTATCAGCGACAAGAAGAAGTAGGAGTAGCACAGCGTCCCCTCCTCTCCTGCATGGAACGGCAACGAGGCACTTGCATCTTGGGCGGTGACATATTCATGCTAAGAATCAGGGGGGTGGGTAAGAGTTACAGTGCATAGACATCAAAAAACAGGGGAAAACAAGAAAGAATACTATAAAAACAAAAACTGTTTTTCCCTGTTTTTCTTGTTTTTCTCTGTTTTTCTAGCGAAATCGCTGTCTCGTTTCTAGGCTTTGAATCTCCATACACGAGATATACGTCCTGTCGTTGTGATTTGTTATCGTGACTCGGGGTAATAAAAAAATATACCACGGTAATACTTTGAAATTTTCTAGAGAATTTCGTCGTATCGTCGTGAGATAATTTCATAACTCTCGACAATAAAAAAATATCTCACGGTAATAGCTGAAAATTTTCTAGAGAATTTCAACTTATCATCGTGAGATAATACCATTGCTATCGGAAATAATTATGCAATATGCGTTATAAATTTTGCATTCTCTTCTTCTGCCTTTCGCTCTCGGCCCACGCGCAGACCAAGGGCGACGGCCCCGACGACGCGCTGCAGTATGTGCCTTATGCCTCGGTGCTCGCGCTGAAAGTGTGCGGCGTGGAGAGCCGCCACGACTGGCCGCAGCTGGCCGCAGCCACTGTCGGCTCGTGGGTGCTCTCGGCCGGCGTGGCCTACACGCTGAAGCACAGCGTTCATGAGTGGCGCCCCGACCACACCGACCGCCGCTCCATGCCTTCGGGCCACGCCACGTTTGCCTTTGCCGGAGCAACGGTGTTGCACCACGAGTACGGCCACCTCTCACCCTGGATTTCCGTGACCGGATATGGCGTGGCCGCCCTCACCGCCGCCGACCGTGTGCGCCGCGACCGCCACCACTGGTACGACGTCTGCGCCGGTGCCGCCATCGGTGTGCTCTCCACCGAAGCCACCTACTGGCTCTGCGGCAAACTCTTTCCCAACAAACCACAAACCGTGCAGGTGGCCATCCAGCCCGCCGGCGTTTCTGTGCAGGTGGCGCTGTGAAAAGGGTTCCACGCATGAACAGAAGGCGTTTCCTCGTAAGAATCACATGGAAAAAGGTACAATCAAAAAGCAAATGCGGGAAAAAACAATCAACACAATTTATAATCCTCAAAATCCGAAAAACATTATGAAACAACTAAACAATCTTTTTTCTGCATTCAGCATTAAGCCGCTGATGCTGTTATTCTTCTTCATACTGCTGCCAACATTCGCCAATGCGCAGTGCCCCGATGACAACCATCCGCACATGATTGACCTCGGGCTGCCCAGCGGCACTAAATGGGCCTGCTGCAACGTAGGCGCCTCGAACCCTGAGGACTACGGCGGCTACTTCGCATGGGGCGAGACCACGGAGAAGAGTTCATATACTGAGGAAAATTACCTTGACGGAAAAGGCATCAACTATGACATTGGCAAGGACATTGCCGGCACTCAGTATGATTCCGCCACAGTGAACTGGGGCAGCCCGTGGGTGATGCCCAGTTTAGAACAGATGAACGAACTGAAGAACAGTTGCACTTCCGAGTGGACCACGGAGAACGGCGTTAACGGCAGAAGATTCACCAGTGCTAACGGTGCCTCCATTTTCCTTCCCGCTGCAGGCATCCGCTCGAGCGACGAATTGGTCAGCGCTGGCTCTTACGGCGGCTACTGGTCGTCGTCGCTCTACGAGTCGAACACAGAACGCGCGTGTTTCCTCCTCGACTTTGGCAATGTGAGTATGTACAGCGTGTACACGAACGACCGCAACCGAGATTGCGGTCAATCCGTGCGCCCCGTCGTCGCATCATCTTCCACTCCTTCTGGCATCGCCATCGATGAGACGAATTTCCCCGACGAGAACTTCCGCAACTGGGTATTATCCCAAGACTACGGCCAGGACGGCATGCTGACGGAAGCCGAGATTGCCGGGGTGACAGAAATAGATGTTTCACGGAAAAACATTTCAAGCTTAAAGGGTATTGAGTATTTCACGGCATTGACGGGGCTTTATTGCAATGGTAATCAGCTGACCTCTCTCGACATGTCGGAGAATACGTTACTGAAGTGTTTGATTTGTGATTATAATTCGCTAACTTCTCTCAATGTAACAAAGTGCACAGCATTGGTGAATCTTGACTGCGAAAGTAATCAGCTCACTGCGCTTGACATTACGAACAACACAGCATTGACTGATTTGACTTGCGGAGAAAACCTTCTGACATCGCTGGATGTATCGAACAACATTTACCTTAAAGATTTTGATTGCTCCAACAACAAGATTACCGCTCTAAACGTGTCCAACAACAAGGTGTTAAGTGACTTCGTGTGCTATAAAAACATGATTAATGGAACTGCCATGGACGCGCTGATTGAGAGTCTTCCTATAGTTAATAGTGACTTTGTCCCCATTAGTCCTTTTGACAGCGACGAGCAAAATGTGATTACAAAAACACAGGTGGCCGCGGCTCAACTGAAAGGATGGAAAACGTGGTACATAGATGAGCGCGGGAAATGGCAAGAATACGAAGGCAGCGACCCGGAAATCGCGCCCGTTGACCAAGGCGAAACCATCAGCATCGGCAACGAGATTGACGCTAGCACCGACCTTGACGGCAACGTGGTGGGCGACGTGTTCTACAGCATCAGTAGTGGTGACGGCAGCTACGACCCGGCAGAGGGTTGCATTGTGGTGACCAAACCGACGGACGACGCTGCCATTGACGGAAAGGACATCTTCGGCGAGGACTTCAAGGCGGGCTATACGGGCATTGTGTTCAAGGTGGCTCCAGGTGCAGGTACTGTCAAGGTGGAAGCCCAGACGCAGGGCAACATGGTGCTGAAAGTGAAAATCGGCAACGGTCAGCCGGTGACCATGGAACTGGAGGGCAAGCTGAAGGTTTCGTTCCCCTACAACGTGAGCGAAGAAACCTTGGTCTATATCTATGGAGGCACGAATGCAGCTGGCGCCAAAGGCATGATGAAGGCCGCAAGCACGGACATGCTGAAGATTTACGGCATAGAAGTGACCAGCAGCACGGATGGAATCAAGGCAATTGACAATGAACAATTGACCATTGGCAATTCGCCCGTATATAAACTGAACGGACAGCGAGTGGAGAAGCCCGGCAAAGGCATCTACATCCAGAACGAGCGCAAGGTGCTGGTGAAGTAACCATCACTTGCGCAGGGGGTTAGGAAAGAAATTGGAATAATTAGAATAATTACCCAAGAATAAAATATTTAAATGGAGAAATTATTCTAATTATTCCAATTTCTTTCCTAACCGCTTTTTTACTTTTCATCCCTAACCACTTCTCTACTTTTCTTTCCTAACCATTTCCCAAAGACCTGACAATTCATCCTTCAAAGTGCCGGAAGCGCAAACGTTTGCACAAATAAAAAGCCAATAAGTGACAGCCAGCGAGAACAACCAGCCCCATAAAATAGTAATTTTACAGCAAAAATACTAACCAAACACTGAATCTCTATGAACCTTCGCTTCAATATTGACTATCAGGCAGCCTTCGGCGAAGAACTGGTGCTGAACATCATTCTGCCGGAAGGCAAGGGAGGCAAGCAGACCTCCAGCTATCGGATGACATCCGACGGACAGAGCCGCTGGTCGTGCGACATACGCCGCAAGCCGGACGGACAAGACTTCATCGACTACTACTATGCCGTTGAGCGCGACGGCGCGCAAGTGCGCCACGAGTGGCTCGTGGCCATGCACCGCCTGGAGCTGCGCGGCCATACTGACGCCAACTATACTGTTTATGACCACTGGATTGACGCCCCCGAAGACTCCTATCTCTACAGCTCGGCCTTCACCGACTGCATAGCCACCCACGAGCAGCAACTGGCTCCCGAGACCGCCTATCCCGTCACGGTGAGGCTGAAGGTTCGCGCCCCGCAACTGCGCACGGGCGAGCGCCTGGCCGTTCTGGGCGAGGACGCCACGTTGGGAGCGTGGGAGGCCAAGAAGGCCGTCGCCATGTACGAGCACAACTACAATGAGTGGGTGGTGAACATCGACGCCACGCGGCTGTCGCGTCCCTTTATAGAGTTCAAGTTTGTGGTGCTCGACGAGGAAGTAGATGTCACCCCGCTGTGGGAAGAAGGCTCCAACCGCACCATCATGCTGCCAGCTCTGGAGCAGGGCGACGTGGTGGTTTACGAGCTGCCACAGGCATTTTTCCCCATTCACAATATGAAGTGCGCCGGCACACTCGTGCCCGTGTTCTCGCTCCGCTCAGAGGGCAGCTTCGGTGTGGGCGACTTCGGCGACCTGCGCCTGATGACCGACTGGGTGGCACAGACGCGGCAGCGCGTACTTCAGATTCTGCCCATCAACGACACCACCATCACCCACACTTGGACCGACTCCTACCCCTACTCCTGCATCAGCATCTTTGCCCTGCACCCGCAGTATGCCGACTTCCGCCAACTGCCGCCCCTGAAGGACGAGGAGACTAGGATGAAGTTCGAACAGCTGCGCCAAGAACTCAACGCCCTGCCGCAGATAGACTACGAGCGCGTGAACCGCGCCAAGAACGAATATCTGCGTCTGATCTTCGAACAGGAAGGGCGAAAGGCCATGGGTACGGAAGGCTTCAAACGTTTCTTCAGCGAAAACAAGCACTGGCTGGCTCCCTACGCACAGTATTGCCTGCTGCGCGACCAAAACGGCACCGCCGACTACACCCAGTGGCCCGACCACAACACTTTCTGCGAGGACGACCGCAAGGCGCTGGAGAACCCGCGCACAAAAATATATAAAGAGGTGGCGTTCTTCTACTACGTGCAGTACGTGCTCAACAACCAGATGCAAGCAGCCCACCAGCATGCCCGCTCGAAGGGTGTCATACTGAAGGGCGACATCCCCATCGGCGTGAACCGCTACGGATGCGACGCTTGGCAGGAGCCCCGCTACTTCAACCTGAACGGCCAGGCCGGAGCACCGCCCGACGATTTCTCGGTGAACGGCCAGAACTGGGGCTTCCCCACTTACAACTGGGACGAGATGCTGAAGGACGACTGCCTGTGGTGGGTGCGCCGATTCACCAACATGGCCAAGTTCTTCGATGCCTACCGCATCGACCACGTGCTGGGCTTCTTCCGCATCTGGGAGATTCCCGCCGATGCCGTCCACGGACTGCTCGGACAGTTCCAGCCCGCACTGGGCATGACCCGCGAGGAGATTGAAGCCTACGGGCTGCACTGGCAGGAGCAGCTCTTCACCGAGCCCTACATCCGCGACTGGGTGATCGACCGCGTGTTCAAAGAGCATGCCGACGAGGTGCGCCACAACTATCTGGACCACCAGCACGACGACGTTTGGCGCATGAAGCCCGCCTACGATACGCAGCGCAAGGTGGAGGCCGCCTTCGAGGGCAAAGACTCGGAGAAGGACCTCTGGTTGCGCGACGGACTGTACGCCCTGATCAGCGACGTGCTCTTTGTGCGCGACCATAAGGACGGCCAGAAATTCCATCCGCGCATCAGCGTCCAGTACGACTTCATCTACGAATCGCTCAGCGAAGGCGAGAAATACGTCTTCAACCGCCTCTACAACGACTACTTCTACCGCCGCAACAACCAGTTCTGGTATCGCGAGGCCATGAAGAAGCTGCCGCGTCTGGTGCAGGCCACGCGCATGCTTGTCTGCGCCGAAGATCTGGGCATGGTGCCCGACTGTGTGCCCTGGGTGATGAACGAACTGCGCATCCTCTCGCTCGAGCTGCAATCCATGCCCAAAGACCCCGCCACACGCTTCGGCCACCTCTCGCGCAACCCCTACCGCTCAGTCTGCACCATCTCGAGCCATGACATGCCCACGCTCCGCCAGTGGTGGGACGAAGACGCACAGCGCACACAGGAGTACTACAACACCATGCTCTACCGTGGCGACAACGCACCCCATCCGCTGCCCGGATGGTTGGCCCGCGACATCATCTCGCGCCACCTCACGTCACCCTCCATGCTCTGCATCCTCTCCATACAGGACTGGCTCGCCATGGACGAGCGGCTGCGGCTGCCCGACCCGAACGCCGAACGCATCAACATTCCTGCCAATCCGCGCCACTACTGGCGCTACCGCATGCACCTCAGCATCGAGCAGCTGCTCCAAGCCGATGCCTTCAATGCCAATATCAGCGAGCTCATCCTGCAGAGCGGGCGCAAATGATTCCCGCGGCGCTCCCACAAACAACGTCCATCCCCCTGTCGCACTGTTCTGCGACAGGGGGATGGACGTTGTTTGTGAGGTCGTATTAGTCACCCACTACATGGTGTCTTTGCCTTTGCTCTTTTTCTTCTCCTCGCGGGCCTGACGTTTGGCTTCACGTGCCTGGCGCTTGGCCTCCTTACGTTCTGCTTTCTGTTCCCTTCGTTCTGCTTTGAGCCTCTTGCGCTCTGCTTTCTCGTCGTCGCTGCGTTGATGGAAGAGATGGAAGCGCAGGCCGGGCTTGACCTTCGTCTTCTTCATCTCGTCGGTGTTGGTGAACGAGAAGGAACAGAGGATTTCTGCAAGCTTCAGCTTGCCTTCTGTCCGCAGATGACCCTCGGCCACGGCGCCGTCGCTCACAATGTCGGCATGGACATCGTTCAGCCGGAATCCCTTAATCTTCACGCCCCGCACAAGGGCATCCACCTCGCCGATGGGCAGTTTGCCGCCTTTCTGCCGGCGCATCTGCGCAGTTCGTTCTTTCGAAATGTCAATTTTGAACCCTGCCTTACAGCCAATGTTGCCCCACTCGGGGCTGTCCATGGCCTTCCCCAGCTGAAAGTCATCCGACTGTACGTTGCCCGTGAGATACTTGTCGAGCGCGCTGACGAGGAGCGCGAACTGCATGTTGCCGCAGTCGGTGCCCAGATGGCCGCCCAGTTCTACGCGTTTGTGCCTTACGTTGAGCTGCCCGCGGTAGCGCAGCGTCCCCAACGTCTGCAGTTGCTTCATCATGAACTTCTTGACGCTGAACTGATTGATGATGCGGGCTTTCACGCCACCTTGTGCCACGCACTGGTGAATGTTGAAATGCACGTTCAGCTTGTATTTGTCCTTCAGATCGCTTACCCCTCCGTCGGCCCTGACATGAAACAGGTTGTCCGTAGTCTTCACGCTGACGTCGCGGAACGTCAGACTTTCACCGCCGCCGCAGAACTTGGTGGAGAGCAGGAGCGTCTCCTTGAAGTTGTTCAGCACGGGGGCAAACGGATGGGCAATGTCCCTGAGCTATAGCCACTATCTTCAGCGTGCGGAGGATATATTTCAAGGTATTCTTCATTATTCCGTTGGATTTCATTTCAATTGCAAGAATAGCATTTTTTCAAATTCCCACCAAACGATTTTTTTGAAATGGCCTGCATGCATTTTCTATTGCTGCAGGAGCCAGAGGGCGAAGAACTTGTCGTAAACGCTATAAGTCCCTAAATCGTGGGTGATGAAATCCTTTTCGAGCAATCCTTTGACCGCTCCCTGAACCATGCTGGCGGTGAGGTGATGGCGTTGCAGAAACGGGCGCGAAGTGATGTTCGTAGCCTTCCCTTCCTTGCAAATCGCCATGAGGACCTCTTTCTGTTTCGGTGGCAGTTGATAGAGCAGGGCGCTATAGGTGAAGCTCTGCTGGGTAATAATCTGGCGGGTGGCTGTATCAATGGCTTCCGGCAGGCATTTACTGCCTGATTCTGTCATGGTAAATAGGGCGTTAAGAGTGGCCTGTACATACCATGTGATGCCTTCGTAGCGCTGGTAAACTTCGCGGATGGTCTCTTCCGAGATATCCTTGTGGTATTCTCTGAACAGACTTTGCGCAAACTCTACGTAGCGTTCAATGTCTATAGGTGCCAGCGACATCATGCTCGTGCTCTGATAGAAGGGCCGCGCCGGAGAAGCGAATATCTCTGCCATCATGTGACGGTGAGATCCGGCATAAATAAATCTCGTGTTTCGGCATCTCTGTATGTGTGTACGGAGTATCGCTTCCACGTTGCCTTCCGGATAATCGGCCACGACCTGAAACTCGTCGATGGCAACGATGCAAGGTTTGTCAGCCTGTTCGAGATACATGAAGATTTCATCAAGCGTGGTTTGTGGCACTTCCACGTCACCCACGCCGAGTCCCCATTCAGGCAACCCGTTGATGTCGAAAGATATGCTGCTGCGCAAGGAACCGAGTGCATTGACGAATCGTTCCCATGCTTTTCGGCCTTGCGGCTTTAGTGCCCCCAAGATGCTCTTGCCTAGGTAGAACACCAGTTCCTGCAGATTCTTTGTGGCATAGATGTCCACGATGAACGTGTAATAATTGTTATTAATCGACGGTTGCTCGAAGCAATGGCTGATGAGTCCGGTCTTTCCAAGACGACGTGGTGAGATAAGGGCAACGTTGTTGCCATTCATGATGAGGCCAGTCAGATACTTTGTTTCTTCCACGCGGTCGCAAAAGTAGTGGGGCGACAAGTATCCTTGGGTGACAAATGGATTTGTTACGGTCATATCGTGCTGATGCTTAACGGGTTAAAATTTTATGCAAAAATAATTATAATCTTATTATAAAGCAAGCAACCTGTCTTTCTTTTAACTTTATTTATGCTGCCAACATCTGGGCGTAAATGCTCGGTACCTGACAAAAAGAGCGTTTGAATATGGGATATTTCCGTAAGATTTATTAAAGATTTCCGTAAGAGAAAAGCGGGGAGGATGGCTTCTGTTCAGGCTGTTTGCAATCGTTTGCTCAAACGGTTGGTTAATAATGTGGTGCGCTTGTTTAAGGTTTCAAAAAAAATGACTATCTTTGCGCTCGGGAGAAATAACGAAAAATGGTAATAATGAGATATTGAAGAATATGAAAACGAAAATCTTTTTCTGTTTGCTGCTCGCGCTGCCCATGATGGCAGTGGCACAGACCGTAACGTCGCCTAATGGCAACGTGGCGCTGACGTTCTCGCTCACCGACAACGGACGGCCTACCTACGAAATGACCTACAAGGGCAAAGCCGTGGTGAAGCCCTCGCATCTGGGACTGGAGCTGGCCAAGGACAAGCATGCCTCGGCAGGCCTGAGTGAAACCGACCTGATGGACCATTTCTCCGTGGTGGACACCAAGACCACTTCGTTCGACGAGACGTGGAAGCCTGTATGGGGCGAGACTGCCACCATACGCAACCACTACAACGAGCTGGCGGTGACGCTCAAGCAGGAAATCAAAATGCCCCGCCGCACGGCGGCCGACCCCACTAAGGAAGGTCTGGCTGAAAAGCAGCGCAACCGCACCATCATCATCCGCTTCCGCGTGTATGACGACGGCATGGGTCTGCGCTACGAATTTCCGCAGCAGCAGGACCTGAACTATTTTCTCATCAAGGAGGAACACACTGAGTTCAGCATGACGGGCGACCACACGGCGTGGTGGCTGCCCGGCGACTACGACACCCAGGAACAGGAAACCCAGCAAACCAAACTCTCCGAAATACGCGGCCGCATGCAGAAGGCCGTCAACTGGGGCAACAGCAGTGTGGCTGTGTTCTCGGAGACAGGCGTACAAACCTCGCTGCAGATGAAGAGTCAGGACGGGCTCTACATCAACATCCACGAGGCCGCCTGTGCCGACTATGCCACCATGCACCTCGAGCTGGTGGATGCGCAGACTAAAGCCCTCACCACGAAGCTCGGCGGCGGCAGCAATGCCTACACGCCCAACCCGAAGCCGTCGCCCTACGCGCTGCCCGCACCGTTCACCTTCGTGAGCCACCTCACACCCGACGCTACTGGTCTGAAGGGTGCCATGCAGACGCCCTGCGAAACTCCCTGGCGCACGGTGATGGTGAGCGACGACGCGCGCGACATGCTCGCCAGCAACCTCATTCTCAACCTCAACGAACCCTGCAAGATAGAAGACACCTCGTGGATTCACCCCACCAAGTATTGCGGCGTGTGGTGGGAAATGATTGTCGGCAAGAGCAACTGGCACTACACCGACGACTTCCCCAGCATCAAACTCGACCAGATAGACTGGACGAAGGTGAAGCCCAACGGCCGCCATGCCGCCAACAACGAGAAGGTGAAGCGCTACATCGACTTCGCAGCCAAGAACGGACTCGACGAAGTGCTCGTCGAGGGCTGGAACGTGGGCTGGGAAGACTGGGCCAACATGTGGAAGCGCGACGTGTTCGACTTCGTGACGCCCTATCCCGACTTCGACATCAAGATGCTCAACGACTATGCCCACTCCAAAGGCGTGAAACTTTTGATGCACCACGAAACCAGTTCGTCGTCGCAGAACTACGAGCGTCATCTGAAGGAGGCTTTCGAACTGATGAACCACTACGGCTACGACGCCGTGAAGACGGGCTATGTGGGCGACATCATCCCACGCGGCGACCACCACTATTCGCAGTCGATGAACAACCACTATCTCTACGTGGTGAAGGAGGCTGCCAAGCACCACATCATGGTGAACGCCCACGAAGCGACACGCCCCACAGGACTCTGCCGCACTTACCCCAACCTGGTGGGTAACGAGAGCGCCCGCGGAACGGAGTATGAGGCCTTCGGCGGAAGCCGCCCCGACCACACTTGCATCCTGCCCTTCACCCGTCTGCAGGGAGGCCCCATGGACTATACGCCGGGCATCTTCGTGACCCGTCTGAGCGAATGGAGCAACAACGACAGCTGGGCCCGCATCACACTGGCCGGTTCGCTGGCGCTCTACCTCACCATGTACTCGCCGTTGCAGATGGCAGCCGACCTGCCCGAGAACTACGAACGGTTCGACGACGCCTTCCAGTTCATCCGCGACGTGGTCTGCGACTGGGACGACTCGCGCTACCTGGAGGCTGAACCCGCCGACTACATCACCGTGGCCCGCAAGGCCAAGGGCACTGACAACTGGTTCGTGGGCGGCAAGTGCGACGAGAACGGTCACACGGCGGTCGTGAAGCTCGACTTCCTCGACAAAGGCCGCAAATACGACTGCACCATCTATGCCGATGCGAAGAACGCCCATTATGAGAAGAACCCACAGGCATACACCATCACCAAGAAGACAGTGAAGCGTGGCGACGTGCTGAAAATCAAGGAGGCTCCCGGCGGCGGATTCGCCGTGTCACTGATGGCCAAGTAAGTTTTTTTCTGAATTATCAGAAACACTCTGAATTTCCAAAAGCTCATCAAGCCCGAAGAAAGGCAACGTAAAGACAAATAAAAAGGAAAAACAAACAAAGAGATGAAAAAACAATTGTTCATGGTTTTGCTCGCATCAATTCCTTTGTGCATGAATGCCCAAAAAGCCTTGGTAGGCGACGGTGGGCACTACAACCCAGCCACTGGCAAAACGGAGTTTTGTTTCGTTGCCTCGCCCAAGGCCAAGAATCCCGTGGTGAGAATCTATGACGAGGGCATCGGTGGCAAGCCTGTCAAGACCATCAGTCTGAAACGCCTCGCCCCCCTGGACATTGCTTGGGCGGCCGAAGTGAAGGGCGACCTGCGCGGCAAATATTACACGCTCGACATTTCGGGCAACCGCAAGCAGTGGCTCGAAACGCCGGGCATAGGTGCCTTGGCTGTCGGTGTGAACGGGCAGCGAGGCTACATCCTCGACATGGAAACCACCAACCCCGAAGGATGGGAGAACGACCGCCGTCCGGTGGTGAAATCGCCCGCCGACCTCGTGATCTATGAGATGCACCATCGCGACTTCTCCATCGACCGCAGCGGTGCTGACCATCCGGGCAAGTTCCTTGCGCTGACCGAGCCATGGGCCATCGAACATCTGAAAAGCCTGGGCGTGAACGCCATCCACATCCTGCCCAGCTACGACTATGGCTCGGTAGATGAAACGCGCATCGACGAAGACCTCTACATGGAACAAGCCTATGCCCATCTGCCCGAGGGGGTGACACCCGCACGTCCCGACTTTTCGCCGCAATACAACTGGGGCTACGACCCGGTGAACTACAACGTGCCCGAAGGCTCGTACAGCACCAACCCCTACGACCCCACTAGCCGCATCCGCGAGTTCAAACAGATGGTGCAGGCACTCCACAAGGCCGGCATCCGGGTGATTCTCGATGTGGTGTATAACCACACCTACGACATCGAGCACTCCAACTTCCAGCGTACCTACCCTGACTATTATTACCGCAAGACCTCTGACGGCAAGTATTCCAACGGCTCGGGCTGTGGCAACGAAACGGCTTCCGAGCAGCCGCTGATGCGCCGATTCATGATTGAGAGCGTGAAATACTGGATCAACGAATACCACATCGACGGTTTCCGCTTCGACCTCATGGGCGTTCACGACATCGAAACGATGAACCAGATACGCAAGGCCGTTGACGAAATCGACCCCACCATCTTCATCTATGGTGAAGGCTGGAGTGCCGGTCAGTGCGCCTATCCGCAAGAGAAGCTCGGCATGAAGGCCAACATCGGGCAGATGCCGCGCATCGCCGCCTTCAGCGATGAGATTCGCGACGCTCTGCGAGGCCCCTTCAGCGACGACACCAAGGGGGCCTTCCTGGCCGGACTGCCTGGGCATGAGGAGAGCCTGAAGTTTGGCATCGTCGGCGCCATCAGCCATCCGCAGATTGACATGTCGAAGGTGAACTACTCGCAGAAGCCCTGGGCGCTGGAACCCACGCAGATGATCAGCTACGTGTCGTGCCACGACGACATGTGCTTGGTTGACAGGCTGTGCGCGAGCGTTCCCGGTATTTCCGGAAAAACCGGAGAATCCGAAGTGACCGGGAGATCTGGAAAAATCGACATTTCCGAGCTGATACGTCTCGATTTGCTGGCCCAAACAGCCGTGTTCACCTCGCAGGGCGTGCCCTTCATGTTGGCCGGCGAGGAGATGCTACGCGACAAGAAAGGTGTTCACAACTCGTTCGAGTCGCCCGACAGCATCAACCGGATTGACTGGACCAACAAGGAGAAATTTCCGCAGGTGTTTGAATACTACAAAAACCTCATTCAACTGCGCCGCAACCATCCCGCTTTCCGGTTGGGCAGCGCCGAGTTGGTGCGCCGTCACCTCGAGTTTCTCGAAACTCCCAGCTGCGTGGTTGCCTTCCGGCTGAAGGACCATGCCGGCGGCGACCGTTGGAACAACATCATCGTCATACTGAACGGCAACAA
>ODAJ014756932.1_pt1 | contig 23174 bp, 14 predicted proteins | sample 1539241 | NCBI WGS metagenome assembly ODAJ01 (sample SAMN02144231, study PRJEB22623) | gut metagenome | biome: sheep rumen | host: Ovis aries | place: New Zealand | reverse complement strand
CCATACGGTATCGAGTGATAATCCAATTTCGTTCATATCCTAAAAGTTTTTGTGTTTGTGTTGTTATCCTTACTATTTCTTGTCTCTCAAGACGGTGTCGCCGTTCTCGCCTGTGCGAATAGACCATGTGTCTATCATATCGCTCACGAAGATGCGTCCATCACCGATCTCACCCGTATGAGCCACCTTCAGAATGACCTTTACCGTAGGCTCTACCAGGGGGTCGCGGCAGACGATGGTCAGTGCGACACGTTCTATCACATCCGTCGAGTACTGCACGCCACGATAGATACGTTCCTGGCGACTCTGACCGATGCCATGCACGTTGTGGTACTCAAACCAGTCGATATCAGACGACAGCAGAGCCTCCTTGACCTCATCAAACTTGGTCTTGCGGATAATTGCTTCAATTCTTTTCATACCTTTTTACCTTTATTATTAACATTCTGTTTTTGTGTTATCTTGCAAGATTCGTCGGCAAAGGTACGACCATTCTTGGAAATAAAACGCATAAACTTTCAACTTTGAATCAAAAAAATTCGGCGAAATAGCAAAGTGTAAACTTATAGGCCTTCCGAATGTCGTATTCACTTTCATTTTGACACAAAATTGCTCAGAAACACACCAATTCGTAAGTTGTGCTCGATTACAAGATAAAATATTGTCGCTAATTTGCTTGTTTTACTAACTATTTGTATTACCTTTGTACCCGAAATCGAGACAAAAAGAAAGATTAAGCAAGGATAATATGACAAAAAGTAAACTAAACGGATTGTATCAGCCACAGTATGAGCACGACGCATGCGGCGTAGGCATGGTAGTGAACATTCACGGCGGCAAGAGCCACGAACTGATGGATCAGGCACTGCGTGTGCTTGAGAATATGGAGCACCGAGGTGCTGAGACACGCGACAAGACGGGCGACGGTGCAGGTATCATGTTGCAGATACCACATGAGTTCATCTTGCTGCAAGGCATCCCTGTTCCCGAGAAAGGGAAGTACGGCACAGGACTCGTTTTCCTGCCTAAAGACGAAAAGGAACAGCAGGAAATCCTGTCAGTGATGATTGAAGAGATAGAGCGCGAGGGGCTGCAGCTGATGCACCTGCGCACGGTGCCTACCTGCCCAGAAGTGCTGGGCGAGGCTGCACGTCGGGTGGAGCCTGCCATCAAGCAGATGTTTGTGACAGGTGTTTCCGACGAGAAAGCCGAAGCCTTGCCACACATATTATATATTATAAGGAAAAGGATTGAACGGCGCATCACGCACCCAGACTTCTACATCTGTTCATTATCCAACACAAACATTATATACAAGGGAATGCTGACCAGCGGCCAGCTGCGCCGGTATTTCCCGGATCTGTCAAACCCCTATCTGACAAGCGGACTGGCGCTGGTACACTCACGTTTCAGCACAAACACATTCCCTACGTGGTCACTGGCCCAGCCCTTCCGCTTGTTGGCTCATAATGGCGAGATCAACACCATCCGCGGCAACCGGGGATGGATGAAAGCCCGCGAGAGCGTGCTCTTAGGAGGTGGAAGTGAGAGAAATGAAATAGGAGGCAATAGCCTCCCCTCTGATATTGCCCCCATCGTACAAGAGGGCATGAGCGACTCTGCCAGTCTCGACAACGTCTTTGAGTTCCTGACGATGAGCGGATTGTCATTGCCGCAAGCGATGGCAATATTAGTGCCGGAGAGTTTTAACGACAAGAATCCTATCAGTGATGACTTGAAGGCATTCTACGAGTATCACTCCATCTTGATGGAGCCGTGGGACGGCCCTGCAGCACTGCTGTTCTCCGACGGGCGCTATGCGGGCGGTATGCTCGACCGCAACGGTCTGCGCCCCAGTCGATATACGATTACGAAGCAAGGGGTGATGGTGGTGGCCTCGGAAGTAGGAGTGATGGATTTTGAGCCTGGCGACGTGGTAAGCAAAGGACGCTTGCAGCCGGGAAAGATTCTGCTCATCGACACACAGGAGGGCAAGATATACTACGACGGCGAGATTAAGGAACAGTTAGCCAAGGCGCATCCATACAGGGAGTGGCTCTGTGAGAACCGTGTACAGTTGGAGAAATTGAAAAGCGGCCGTAAGGTCGATAACAGCGTGGCCGACCTACAGCGCAAGCTGGTACAGTTTGGCTATGGTCAAGAGGATATCGACAAAACCATCATTCCCATGGCAACGACGGGGCAGGAGCCAGTAGCCGCCATGGGAAACGATACACCACTGGCCGTGGTGAGCGACCGTCCGCAAGTGCTGTTCAACTACTTCCGCCAACAGTTTGCACAGGTAACCAACCCTGCCATCGACCCTATCCGTGAGGAACTGGTGATGAGCCTGACCGAGTATATCGGTGCCGTCGGCACAAACATCCTGACACCAGACGCATCGAACTGTAAGATGGTAAGGCTACCACAGCCGATGCTGACGAATACGCAGCTGGATATATTATGTAATATAAGGTATAAGGGATTCAAGACGAAGAAACTCCTGATGGCGTTTGAGATTGGGGGCGAGGAATGTCTGAGGAAAGCACTTGACGAGCTTTGCCATGAGGCGGAGGCTTGTGTGGATGAGGGGGTGAACTATATCATCCTTACAGACCGTGATATCGACTGTCAGCATGCTGCCATCCCCTCGCTGCTGGCCGTCTCTGCCGTGCATCACTATCTGATCAGCGTGGGCAAGCGTGTGCAGACTGCATTGATTGTAGAAAGCGGTGAGATTCGCGAGACGATGCATGCAGCACTGCTACTGGGATACGGTGCCAGTGCGCTGTGCCCCTACATGACCTTTGCCATCCTCGACGACCTGGTAAAGCGAGGGAAGATACAGGAGGAATATGAGTCGGCTGAGGCACATTATATTAAGGCGGTAGATAAGGGACTGAAGAAAATCATGTCGAAGATGGGTATCTCGACCATCCGCAGCTATCGCGGTGCGAAGATCTTCGAGAGCATCGGTCTGAGCGAAGACCTGCTGCAGCGGTACTTCGGAACAGAGGTAAGTACCATCGGTGGTATCGGGTTGAAGGAAATAGCAAGGGATGCCGTTCGGCTGAAGGAGGCGGCAGATCGCTGTGATACAGCGACCCACTTGACAAACCAAGGGCAGTTCTCATGGCGCAAGGACGGCATCAAGCATGCCTGGAACCCGGAAACGATTGCCAAACTGCAGTTGGCTACGCGACAAGGGAGCTACCAGAAGTTCAAGGAGTGGGAGAAAATCGTTGACATGAAAGAGAGCCCTATCTTTATCCGCGACTTCCTGAGGTGGAAGAAGGCTCCGACACCGACACCCATCGACGAGGTAGAGCCTGTGGAGTCGATCGTGAAGCACTTTGTGACAGGCGCCATGTCGTTCGGAGCCTTGAGCATCGAAGCCCATGAGGCGCTGGCGCTGGCCATGAACAAACTTGGCACCCGGTCGAATACAGGTGAGGGCGGTGAGGACAATGCCCGCTACCATACGGAGGTGGACGGTGTAAGCCTGTCGAGCAAGACCAAGCAGATAGCCAGCGGACGCTTCGGCGTGACAGCAGAATACCTGGTGAATGCCGAGGAGATACAGATCAAGGTGGCACAGGGAGCCAAACCCGGCGAGGGCGGACAGCTGCCCGGCTTCAAGGTGAACGACATCATCGCCAAGACGCGCAACGCCATCCCCGGCATCTCGCTCATCTCTCCCCCGCCCCACCACGATATCTACTCTATCGAAGACTTGGCACAACTCATCTTCGACCTGAAGAACATCAACCCGACGGCTGCCGTCAGTGTGAAACTCGTGGCCGAGAGTGGCGTGGGAACCATTGCCGCAGGTGTTGCCAAGGCCAAGGCCGACCTGATTGTCATCAGCGGTGCGGAGGGCGGCACGGGTGCAAGTCCCGCCAGCTCGATGCGCTTCGCAGGCATCTCGCCGGAGATAGGCCTGGCTGAGACACAGCAGACGCTGGTGATGAACGGCCTACGCAATCAGGTACGCCTGCAGACCGACGGCCAGTTGAAGACCGCCAAGGACGTGATCATCATGGCAATGCTCGGTGCCGACGAGTTCTCATTTGGTACACTGCCACTGATTGTGCTGGGTTGTGTGATGATGCGCAAATGTAACACAAACACCTGTCCGATGGGCGTAGCCACCCAGAACCCGGAACTGCGCAAGCACTTCGAGGGCCGGGCTGAATACGTGGTGAACTATTTCACGTTCCTGGCCGAACAGGTACGGGAGTATCTCGCTGAGATGGGCGTACATTCGCTGAAGGAGATTATCGGGCATACGGAGCTGATTGAGGTAAAGGATAGTTGCCGTGATACGGCAACATACGGAACGGCGGCGGAGAAATGGCGCACCATCGACTTCTCCCGCCTGCTGCACAAGCCCGACACAGACAAGGCGCTGTACTGGAACCGCGGGGCTTATACGAAGGTGACAGGCGTGAAAGACGAAGAGATTATCCGCGCTGCCCAGAAAGCCATTGACGATGGCGATGAGGTGACACTCGACTACGCCATCAAGAACACCGACCGCGCCGTCACAACGATGCTCAGTGGTGCCATCGCCAGGAAATACGGTGAGGCGGGGCTGCCCGACAATACCGTCAACATCAAGTTCAAGGGATCGGCAGGTCAGTCGTTTGGCGCTTTCGCCGTTCGCGGCCTTAACATCCGGCTCGAGGGCGAGTGCAACGACTACTTCGGCAAGGGCCTCTCAGGCGGGCGCATCAGCATCCTGCCGCCTGCCCGCCGCAGCGACGACTTCAAGGCCGAGGACAACATCATCGCCGGCAACACAGGGCTCTACGGTGCCACCAGCGGTGAGCTGTATATTAACGGTAAGGTGGGCGAACGTTTCGGCGTACGCAACTCAGGTGCCATCGCCGTCATTGAGGGCGCCGGCGACCATTGTTGCGAGTACATGACCGGCGGACGCGTGGTGGTACTCGGCGAGACTGGCCGCAACTTCGCAGCCGGCATGAGCGGAGGCGTAGCATACGTCTATGATCCGAAACACACATTCGACTACTTCTGCAATATGGACATGGTGGAGATTAATCTCGTAGAAGACAGTGTGTCGCGCAAGGAACTGCTTGAGCTTGTCCGTCAGCACTATCTACATACAGGATCGGCACTGGCAGGACGGATGCTTGACGACTGGAGCCGTGTGACTGAAGACTTCATACAGGTTGTTCCTATTGAGTACAAACGTGTGCTGCAGGAGGAACAGATGAAAAAGCTGCATGAGAAGATCAGGCAATTGGACAATTTGACAATTTAACAATTAGAACGATGGGAAATCCGAAAGCATTTTTAGAGATACACCGCCAGGAGGCAGGGTACCGCCCTATTCACGATAGAATCCACGACTTTGGCGAAGTGGAGCAGACGCTCAACACTCGCGAGCGCAAGTTGCAGGCAAGCCGTTGCATGGACTGCGGCGTACCCTTCTGTCACTGGGCTTGTCCGCTGGGCAACAAGGCACCCGAATGGAACGATGCGTTGTATAAAGGTGACTGGGAGTTGGCCTACAAGCTGTTGTCGAGCACCAATCCCTTCCCCGAATTCACTGGGCGCATCTGTCCGGCGCTTTGTGAGAAGGCCTGCGTGCTGAACCGCTTCAACCACGAGCCGACCACCAACCGGGAGAACGAGTGCGCCATCATCGAGGCCGCTTTCCGCGAAGGGTATATCCAGCCGCATACCGACATTGTGCGCAATGGGATGAAAGTTGCCGTCATCGGCAGCGGCCCTGCCGGACTGGCTGCCGCCAATGCCCTCAACCAGATGGGCTATACAGTTACCGTCTTCGAGAAAAATGAGGCCGCAGGCGGATTGCTGCGCTATGGCATCCCCAACTTCAAGCTCAACAAGGCCGTCATCGACCGCCGTATAGCCCTGATGGAGCAGGAGGGCATCGCCTTCCGATATGGCAGTAACGTCAGCCTGAATAGTCTCGAAATACCAGGCGAAGGGGTACGCCCTGACGCCGTCGTCATAGCCACCGGCACCCCTACTGCCCGTGACCTTTCCGTCCCTGGCCGCCCACTGCGAGGCGTCCATCTCGCCCTCGAGCTACTCGCCCAACAGAACCGCGTCCTTGCCGGGATGGAATTCGACAAGCACGAGCGCATCACTGCCAAAGGGAAGGACGTGCTTGTCATCGGCGGTGGCGACACAGGTTCCGACTGCATCGGCACAGCCCACCGTCAGGGGTGCAAGAGCGTGACGCAGATAGAGATCATGCCTAAACCCGTCGAGGGGCCCGAAGACCCGCAGAATCCTTGGCCAAACTGGCCCCGCACCCTCAAGACCACCTCGTCGCACGAGGAGGGGTGCACTCGCCGGTGGAACATCAATACACTCGAATTCCTCGGTGAGGACGGCAGACTCACGGGCGTCAAGGTGCAGGAAATCGACTGGCAGCCCAATCCCAATGGCGGACGCCCCCTGATGGTGGAAAAGGGCAAGCCCGAAATCATCAAGGCCGAACTCTGTCTGCTGGCTATGGGCTTCCTGAAGCCCGAGCACCCGCAGTACCCCGAGAACGTGTTTGTCTGCGGTGATGCCCAGAACGGTGCTTCACTCGTTGTCCGTGCCCTGGCCAGCGGCATAGAGACAGCCCGAAAAGTAAACGAATATCTGACGAGATGAAGAAGATACCTTTCACCAAGATGCACGGCTGCGGCAATGACTATATCTACGTCAATGCCATGCAGCACCCCATCGACAACCCTGTCGCCGCTGCCATCAGATGGAGCGACCGCCACAAGGGCATCGGCTCCGACGGACTGGTGCTCATCGACAAGAGTCCAGTACCAGAAAGGCTACGGGTAGGCGAGCAAAGCTCGGGAATGGCCGACTTCTCCATGCGCATCTTCAATGCCGACGGCAGCGAGGCCATGATGTGCGGCAATGCCTGTCGGTGCATAGGCAAGTACCTCTATGAGAAAGCCATCACCGCCAAGACCGAGATACGGCTACTGACCCCGTCGGGCGTCAAGACGCTTCAGTTGCACTTGTCTGGCAACAGAGTCGAGTCCGTCACTGTCGATATGGGCGAATCGGTCTTGGAGGATGAGTCCCTGTTTGTCCCGTCGCGGGGTGCAGGCAGAGGCACCTTTGTCTCGATGGGCAATCCTCATTACGTCATCTTCACCGACAATATCGACCAGGTGGCAGAGACGGGGCGCATCCTCGAACACCATCCGGCCTTCCCCCAGCGCTGCAACATCGAGTTTGCACGCATCGAGTCCGACGGCCGCATCAGGACAAGGGTATGGGAACGTGGCAGTGGCGTTACGATGGCCTGCGGCACAGGCGCATGCGCCACTGCCGTTGCCGCCTGTCTCACTGGCCGCGCCTCCCGTACAAGTGACATCGTCATGGACGGCGGCACCCTCCACATCGCGTGGCGGGAGTCTGACAACCACGTCCTCATGACCGGCCCTGCCGCCTTCGTCTTCGACGGAGAAATTTTTGCCCCCTAAGTTAGGGGGCGACAGGAGTCTGAACAAGCGCAGGCTCCGAGATTGTAGTAATTAACAATGGTTTGATAAACGCTTGTTCAGACCCCCATCCCCCTAACTTAGGGGGCTTAGAAACATGGCATTAGTAAATATCCACTTCCTGAACCTCCAGAACAACTACCTGTTCGCCGACATCGCCAAGAAGGTAAACGCCTTCAAGGTGATGCACCCTAAGGCTGACGTCATCTCGCTCGGCATTGGCGACGTCACCCAACCGCTCTGCCCAGCGGTCGTCGAGGCCATGCACAAGGCTGTCGATGAGATGGCTACTACTGACGGATTCCGAGGCTACGGCCCGGAACATGGCTACGACTTCCTGCGTGAAGCCATCCTTAAAAACGACTTTGCACCACGAGGCGTACGCCTCAGCATCGACGAAGTATTCATCAACGACGGTGCCAAGTCTGACACAGGTAACTTCCAGGAACTGCTTCACTGGGACAACTTCATCGGTGTCACCGATCCCATCTATCCTGTCTATATCGACTCTAACGTGATGATTGGACGGTGCGGCACCTATCGCGACGGACGATGGACCAACGTGTGCTACATGCCCACCACGGCTGAGAATAGCTTTGTGCCTGAACTCCCCAAAGGCCGCCCCGTAGATGTCATCTACCTGTGTTTCCCCAACAACCCGACAGGCACGGTCATCACCAAGCAGGAACTGCGCAAATGGGTCAACTATGCCCTGAAGAATGATGCGCTCATCCTCTTTGATGCCGCCTATCAGGCCTATATCCAAGACCCCGACATCCCTCACAGTATCTACGAGATCCGCGGTGCCCGCAAGTGCGCTGTCGAGTTCCGCTCCTTCTCCAAGACCGCAGGCTTTACGGGCGTGCGCTGTGGCTACACCATCGTGCCTAAGGATGTCAGCGTAGCCACCTTCGAGGGCGAGCGTATCTCCCTTAACCAACTGTGGTTGCGCCGTCAGAGCACCAAGTTCAATGGCACCAGCTACATCTCCCAGCGCGCCGCCGAGGCTATCTACTCGCCCGAAGGCAAGCGGCAGGTACAACAGACCATCGACTACTATATGCAGAACGCCGCACGGATGCTCAGTGTCCTGCGCAGTCTTGGCTTCGAGTGCTACGGTGGCGAGAATGCGCCCTACATCTGGATGCGCACACCCGACAGCCCCAGCCCCGACGGCACCATGGCCCCGACACCCTCATGGACATTCTTCGAGCAACTGCTGTATGGCGCCAACGTTGTCTGCACCCCGGGTGTCGGCTTCGGTCCCAGCGGAGAGGGCTACGTCCGCTTCACCGCCTTCGACAGCCATGAACAAACCGAAGAAGCCTTGAATCGCATCGCCCGGTGGGTTGGCAAGGAAATGGCACTCACTTAAAGTGCGTTATACCATCTACCGCATCTCGGTCATATATTTCCAGTAACGGCGAGGCATGTCGTTAAGCTGCTTACGGGGATTCATGCGTTCGCGGATGCAGATGGCCTTGAAATAGGTGCGCCAGAGATCTTGCAGCAACCGGTCGTCGCTGCTGAGAACAGACTCGTCGAGCTTGCCGTTCGACAAGTTGAAGGGAACGGCGGCCTCATCGGCAAAGGTGATGCGGACTGCCTGATGGCCGTCATAGTGATAGCCATAGTGGCGGCGGGCATCGTAGATAAGCCACTGTTGGCCGTTGAATCGGTCTTGGAAATGGTCGATGACCAAGGGGAGCACATTATGATCGGGGCCGACAACGGCGAGATAGGTGCCGTCCTTCGCTTTCTGGAAACGGATGAACTGCTTCATGCGCAACTGCTCATGGAGCACCTTTCGGGCGATATTGGTGACGGCGAGCACATCGGCATCGGCAAAGTTGCGCTCCAGTCCCTTGACTGTAGTAAACACCTTGCAGATATAGTGGAACAAGTGACCGTTGAGCTCTGGCAATTCCGACAGCCAACTGACGGAGATCAGTTTCATAGCCTCGCGCGAGAGTTGCTTTTCCAGTCCTGCCCACACCCGTCGCGCCTTTTCCTCATCGGTATGCACCGTATAGGATCGTTCACAGAACAACGGCAGCGCATCGTCCTCTGTCAGCACCATCTCTGGCTGTTCCTTCAAGGCGAACGCATCAAACACCGCCGTCAGCAGCCCGTCCATCGTTCCGTCGAAAATATATATTACCATCGTCTTATGGCGCAGTTCTGTTTCATTCAGTCCTTAAAGTCGATTTTCAACTGCTGCTCCTCAGCAGCCCGTTTTTGCTGAGCCTTGGAGACCAGCAGCGGGCGCAGCCGTTCCGGATGCAGTTCGTTGATGCCAATGATCGGTATGCCGTAGGTAGAGGTCAGTTCGTGACAGGTGATGAAGTACTTTGCCTTTTTCATCACCACACCCATCTTCTTGAGGTCGTATGAAGTCAGACGGTTAAAACGACGGGAGTTGACGATAAGCCAGGCCGACTTCGTGCCGAGTCCCGGCACCCGCAGCAGTTGCTCATAGTCAGCCGTGTTAATATCCACAGGGAAAGCCTCCGGGTGTCGCAATGCCCAAGCCAGTTTGGGGTCAACCTCCAGGTCGAGGTTCGTGTGCAGGTCATCTACAATCTCCTCCACCTTGAAATGATAGAAGCGCAGCAGCCAGTCGGCCTGATAGAGCCGGTTCTCACGGACCAGTGGCGGCTGCTTGAGAACGGGCAGTCGCGGGTCGTAGGTGTTCACGCTGACATAGCCTGAATAATACACACGCCGCATCGTGGGCTGACCATAGAGCATCGACGACATCGTAAGGATGTCACGGTCTGTCTCCTTCGTGGCTCCCACAATCATCTGCGTCGATTGTCCGGCAGGCACAAAGCGGGGCGTATGGCGATATTTCTTGCGGTCCTCCTTGTTCTCCAACACGCCCTGCTGGATGAGTTTCATCGGCTGGAACACGCTCTGATGGCTCTTCTCCGGGGCCAGCAACTTGAGCGACTCTTCCTTTGGGATCTCGATGTTCACGCTCATACGGTCGGCATAGCGCCCAGCCTCTTGGAGCAGTTCCTGCGAACATCCCGGGATGCTCTTCAGATGGATGTAGCCGTTGAACCGGTGCACTGTCCGCAGGTCGCGGGCGATGGCAGCCAGCCGCTCCATCGTGTAGTCTGGATTGCGCACCACCCCGCTGGAGAGGAAAAGTCCTTCGATATAGTTGCGCCGATAGAACTCCATGGTGATCTCTTCCAGTTCCGACACAGAGAGCGTGGCCCGCCTGATGTCGTTCGAGCGGCGGTTGATGCAATAGGCACAGTCGTACATGCAGTGGTTGGTCAGCATCACCTTCAGCAACGATATGCAACGCCCGTCGTCGGCAAACGAATGGCAGATGCCCACACCGCCCACGGTGTTGCCCACCATCCCTTGTTTGCCTTTGCGCACAGTGCCACTCGACGAGCACGACACATCGTACTTCGCCGACTCTGCCAGCACCCGCAACTTCTCCATCGTCTTCTCTGTCAGCATACGGGTGCAAAGATAGTGCAAATTGAGCAAAACACCAAATGTATTCGCGCTTTATTTTTGACAGTTTGCCACGGACAATAGTGTTTTTGATACAATATGACAACTATTTGACAAGCAAATATAGTTCAAAATTTACAAATTGTCATAAATTCAAAGTTTTAACAAACAAATTGCACAATATTCTTTTCTGAATTCTATCAAAGTGATTACCTTTGCAGCGGAATTTAGTAAAAGTGAAAGTTAAAGAAATCATAAACTAAACAGAAAGAGATTATGGAAACATTAAGATTTCAGGTTGTCGGTGAGGCTTTCAAGAAGAAGCCGCTCGACGTAAAAGCACCCGCAGAGCGACCCGCAAAGTATTTCGGCAAGAAGGTCTTCAACCGCGAGAAAATGTACAAGTACCTGCCCAAGAACGTCTATGAGAAGATGATCGACGTAATGGACAACGGTGCACGACTCGACCGTGAGGTAGCCGACGCCGTGGCTGCAGGCATGAAGCAATGGGCTACGGAAAATGGCGTGACCCACTATACCCACTGGTTCCAGCCACTGACGGAAGGCACTGCCGAGAAGCACGACTCGTTTATCGAGCACGACGGAAAGGGCGGCATGGTGGAGGAGTTTACGGGCAAGCTGCTGGTGCAGCAGGAGCCCGATGCCAGCTCGTTTCCCTCGGGTGGTATCCGCTCGACCTTCGAGGCACGCGGCTACTCTGCCTGGGACCCCACATCGCCCGTCTTTATTATTGACGACACACTGTGTATCCCCACCGTATTCATATCTTATACGGGTGAGGCGCTCGACTACAAGGCACCGCTGCTCCGTGCCCTTCATGCCGTCAACGTGGCCGCAACGGATGTATGCCAATACTTCGACCCCACAGTCAAGAAGGTAACCAGCAACCTGGGCTGGGAGCAAGAGTATTTCCTCGTTGATGAGGGGCTCTACTCTGCCCGCCCTGACCTGCTGCTGACGGGCCGCACCCTGATGGGGCATGACTCAGCCAAGAACCAGCAGATGGACGACCACTATTTCGGTGCCATCCCCGAGCGTGTCGCAGCTTTCATGCGCGAACTGGAAATCGTGGCACTCGAACTGGGCATCCCCTGTAAGACGCGCCACAACGAGGTGGCACCCAACCAGTTCGAACTGGCTCCCATCTTCGAGGAGACCAACCTGGCCGTCGATCACAACATGCTGCTCATGTCACTTATGAAGCGAGTCGCCCGCAAACATGGCTTCCGCGTGCTACTCCACGAGAAGCCCTTCGCTGGCATCAATGGCAGCGGTAAGCACAACAACTGGAGCCTCTCCACCGACAACGGCGTGCTGCTTCATGCCCCAGGCAAGACCGCTGTGCAGAACCTGCGCTTCGCCACTTTCATCGTCGAGACACTCATGGGTGTCTATCGTCACAACGGTCTGTTGAAAGCCAGCATTATGTCGGCTACCAACGCCCACCGTCTTGGCGCCAACGAGGCACCGCCAGCCATCATCTCTTCGTTCCTCGGCAAGCAGGTCTCTGAGCTTTTAGACCACATCGAGAAGGCCGACGTGAAGGACATCCTCGCCATGGCGGGCAAACAGGGTATGAAGATGGACATTCCCGAGATACCCGAGCTCTTCATCGACAACACCGACCGCAACCGTACATCGCCATTTGCCTTCACGGGCAACCGCTTTGAGTTCCGTGCCGTCGGCTCTGAGGCAAACTGCGCTTCGGCCATGATTGCCCTCAACAGCGCCGTCGCAGAAGCCCTGACAGATTTCAAGAAACGTGTGGATGCCCGTATTCCTGAGGCCAAGAAACAAGTGGCAGGCACAGACCACAATGCGGTGTTCCACGCCATCATCGACGTGCTGCGTGAAGATATCAAGACCTGTAAGCCCATCCGCTTCGACGGCAACGGCTATAGCGACGAATGGGTGGAAGAGGCGGCCCGCCGCGGACTTGACGTGGAGAAGTCTTGCCCAAGAATCTTCGAGCGCTATCTCGATGCCGGCAGCGTGCAGATGTTCGAAAGCCTCGGCGTGATGACAAAGAAGGAACTGGAGGCCCGCAATGAGGTGAAGTGGGAGACCTATACGAAGAAGATCCAGATCGAGGCTCGCGTGCTGGGCGACATCTCGATGAACCACATCATCCCTGTCGCCACGCGCTACCAGAGTCAGCTCCTGAAGAATGTAGAAAACATGGCAACTATCTTCCCCGTTGACAAGGCGGAAAGGCTATCTGCCAGAAACATCAAGCTCATCGAGGAAATCGCCGAGCGCACCAGTGCCATCGAGAAGGGCGTGGAGGAACTCGTCAATGCCCGCAAGCTGGCCAATAAGATTGAGGATGAGCACGAAAAGGCTATTGCCTACCATGACAAGGTGGAGCCGAAACTTGACAGCATCCGCTATCAGATAGACAAGCTGGAACTGATCGTCGATGACACCCTCTGGCCGCTGCCGAAGTACCGTGAGCTGCTGTTCATCAGATAGGCAGTTATCGAAGCGCGCCATTTGCCCCGCCCACTGCAAACCTTTGCGACGGACGGGGCTAACTTGTTTCCTACAGCCTCGCTCCCTGTTCCCTTAAGTCTAGCTCCTGCTCCCCTAAAAGCCCTCAAGAAACGTGAGTTAACTCAAAAGTCCCGCTGAGTTAACTCAAACGGCAAATCGAGTTAACTCAACGTTTTTCACAGGCAATCTCAATTCGCTGCCTGAAAATTTGGTTGTTTCACCAGAAACCATTATCTTTGCAAACAACAAAAAACGCTTGCAACAATTTATGAGGACAAGATATTGGACTAGCCTAATAATGACAATCGTCACGACGACAGCTTTTGCACAGACGGGCAATAACGACTCAACCACCGTAAGGATCGGTTATTCCAAGGGCAACATCAATACCGTAGCAGGTGCTATCGACCAGGTGACAGAGGCACGCATGAACAAGGGTCTGATCATCTCGTCGCTCGATGCACTTAGCGGTCAGGCAGCGGGCGTGCAGGTGACGCAGGACGGCAACCAGGAGACGATGCTCTCAGCCGTGCGCGTGCGCGGCACCACCTCGCTAACGGGCAAGAACGACCCGCTGGTGATCATCGACGGCGTGGCGGCAGACGTTTCCATACTCTCGACCATCTATCCCGCCGACATCGAGAGCTTCACCATCCTGAAAGATGCCTCGGAGACGGCCCAGTACGGTTCGCGCGGTGCCGCTGGTGTAATCGAGGTGGCTACGAAAAGGGGCAAGGCCCAGCCTTTCCACATCTCATACGACGGCAGCATCGGATTCGAGACCGTGTTCAAGCGCATGGAGATGCTAGATGCCGACGCCTTCAGGCAGCTCAACCAGCGGTACGGGATAAGCTATATCGACAAGGGATATAACACAGACTTCAACAAGGCCATTGAGCGCACGGGATTCGTGCAGAACCACCACATCGCCTTTGGCGGCGGTACGGAGACGGCCAACTACCGTGCATCGGTAGGCATGATGGAGCACGAGACCGTGATCAAGACGCAGGGAAACCGCAACTTCATCGCCAAGCTCGACATCACCCAGCAGGCATTCGACAAGCGGCTGACCGTGGACCTCGGCATGGTGGGGTCGCTTCAGAAGCTCAAGCCCCTGCCGATGCTACAGAAGCTGCTCTACTCGGCTGCCACCTGGAACCCCACCTTCCCCGACACGAAGAACGCCGAAGGCAAATACGAGGGGATACCCGAGGCAAGCTGGATCAGCAATCCCCTGGCGCTGCTCGACATAGAGGACAAAGAGGACAACGGACACTTCAACGTGCACCTGAAGGCGAAAATCGCGCTGACGAAGAACCTTACCTTCCGCGCCTTCGGGTCGTATTCTTACAATTCGGTAGAGAACAGCCACTACTACCCCACGAGCGTATGGGGCAGAGGAGAGGCCTTCCGCAAGCACGAGAAGAGCGAGAGCCTGCGCGGCAACGCCTCGCTGACATACATCCTCGACACGAAGCGCTCCACGCTGAACCTCATGGCACTCGCCGAAGTGGAGACGCAGAAGATGAGAGGATTCCATACGACTGCCACCGGATTCTCGACAGACGCCTTCTCGTTCGACAATCTGTCGGCAGGCGCAAACCGTCCGTGGGACGGAACCGACTCCTACTATACCGACTCGCACATGGAATCATTCCTCTTTCGCGCACAATACACACTCCTCAGCCGCTATACCCTGACAGCCAACGCCCGCGGCGACGCCTCGTCGAAGTTCGGCAAGAACCACCGCTGGGGTTTCTTCCCCTCCGTCAGCGGTGCCTGGGTCATCACGAAGGAGCCCTGGATGAAAGACATCAAGTTCGTCACCAACGCCAAGCTGCGCGTCGGCTACGGACTCTCCGGGAGTCAGGCAGGTATTGACTCCTACAACTCCATGCAGAACGTGCACCCCAACGGCATCGTGCCCTACAACGGCTCTATCGCCACAACCCTCGGCATCATCCGCAATGCCAATCCCGACCTGAAATGGGAAGTGAAGAAGACCTTCAATATCGGTCTCGACCTGAGCATGTGGAACAACCGCATCGCGATGACCATCGACTACTACCGGTCGAAGACTGAGGACATGCTTTACCTGTACGACGTGCCCGTGCCGCCGTTTACCTACAACAAGCTGTTGGCAAACCTCGGCTCGATGCAGAACAGCGGCGTGGAGATCGGTTTCGGCATCACCCCGCTGCGTACCAACGACATGGAGCTGAGCCTGAACATGAACTGGTCGTTCCAGCGAAACAAGCTGCTCTCGCTCAACGGATGGTATAATGACCAGTACCTGACCGCCCCGCAGTCGCAGACTATCTCCGCCCTCTGGGGTGCAGGTTTCCACGGTCCGAGCGGCATCGTGCAGCAGATCGTGGGCGAGCAGATAGGCCTGTTCAAACTGCCTCACTGCAAGGGGCTCGTGACACTGGAAGACGGCACGCGATTCTATGACGTGACGGAGGAGAGCTACATCTGCGGACAGGCCATGCCCCAAGCCACCATGGGTTCGAACATCGCCTTCAGATACCACAACTGCGACATCACCCTGCACCTGAGCGGAGCCTTCGGACACAAGATCTACAACGGCACGGCCCTCACCTACTCGAACCTGCTGTCGCTGCCGAACTACAACCTGAGGAAGGGGGCGGAGGAGGACAACCTGATCACGCAGATCATCAGCGACTACTGGCTCGAAGACGGAGACTACCTGAACTTCGACTACGTGACCGTAGGCTGGAACGTTCCCCTGCGCTCGAAGTACGTACAGGGACTACGCCTCTCGCTCTCTGTCAACAACCTGGCTACCATCACTGGCTACAGCGGCCTCTCGCCGATGGTCAACTCCACCGTCATCAACGGCACGCTGGGTATCGACGACAAGAATATGCTACCCTGTTACCGCTCCTACACCATGGGCGTCAGCATTAAGTTCTAATCAAGCATCAAACGTTATGAGTACCAAGATATCCTTACTCCTGACCTTTTCACTCCTAGTAGCGGGTTGTTCGCTCGACGAGCATCCGCGCGACCAGATTCCTGAGCAGGAAGCCTATGCCACACCGCACGACCTCTTCATGAACACGGTCGCCACCTTATACAATTATATAGGCGGCAATACAGACGGTCAAGGACTGCAGGGCACCTGCCGAGGCGTGTATGACCTGCAGACCTTCGGCTCCGACGAGGCGATGCTGCCCACACGTGGCGGCGACTGGTTCGACGGCGGCATCTGGGAAGACATGTATATGCACGCATGGGACGCCGGACACGAACTGCCCAAGAATGCCTGGCTCTATCTCTATAAGGTCATCAACCTCTGCAACCGCTCGCTGGAAATACTGGAGGACCATCAGGACATGCTGGCAGCCTTCCAATACCAGGCATACACCGCCGAGGTACGCGCCCTGAGAGCTATCTACTACTGGTATCTGCTCGACCTATTCGGCAGGGTACCGATCATCACCACGACCGAGACCCCGATGAACAAGGTGCTGCAATCGGAGCGCAGCGAGGTGTTCCACTTCGTCGTCAAGGAGCTGACGGAGACATACGAACACCTGAAGTCGGAAAAGAGTGCCAAGCCTGGCGACTTTTACGGCAGGGTAACCATGCCCGTGGCGTTCTTTGTGCTCGCCAAGCTGATGCTCAATGCCGAGGTATATCTCGACGACAACTGGACCGACGGCCTGCGCCCTGACGGGGGAAAGATGAAATTCCAATTCCAGGAAAAAGAGATGAACGCCTGGGAGGCCACCATCTACTTCTGTAATCTGATCAGTCTCTCGGGTTTTAAGCTGGAGGAGCGCTATATGACAAATTTCCAAGTACGCAACGAACAGTCGGACGAGAATATCTGGGTGATCCCCATGGACAAGGACCTCTACACCACGCAGCAGTATAACATCGTGCGCTCACTGCACTACCGCCATGCGGCAGCCTACGGATTCTCGGGCGAGAACGGCTCGTGCGCCACCATGCGCGTGCTCGACATCTTCGGCTACAACACGGAAGAAGAGGACGAACGGTTCAGTGACTGCTACTGGGCAGATGTAGCAAGAGATCTCCACGGTCTCCCCATATTCGACCGCACAGGGCAGCTCCTAACCTATTATCCAGATCAGGTAAAGATGGACCTCAGCTCAAATCAGTATGTGGAGACCGCAGGCGCCAGGATGAAGAAATACGAGATTGACAAGAACGGCACAAAAGACGGCAAACTGACAGACAACGACATCGTGCTGTTCCGCTATGCCGACGTATTGCTGATGATAGCTGAGGCCAAACTGCGAAACGGCGAAAACGGACAAGAGGAATACACCGCCGTGCGCAAGCGTTCTAACATGGGGGAAAGACCTATCTCGCTGCAGAACCTGCTCGACGAACGACTGCTGGAGCTCTGCTGGGAGGGGTGGCGCCGACAGGATCTGATACGCTTCTCTCAGTATAAGAGCCTCTACAAAGGGGAAGACATCGAGCCTGTGATTGACGAGTCGGACGGACACACCACCGTATTCCCCATTCCAGCAGACATCCTTATACAGAACGAGAACCTCACCCAGAACCCCGGCTACTGATGAGACGCCTCTGCATATTGCTCCTCATAACCCTGCTGACGGCCTGCGCTCAGCAGGAGCCAAGGCACATCACCCACGAAGTGCTGAACCGCATGACGCCCATCAAGGACCAGGGCGAGAGCCAGACCTGCTGGATCTATGCCATGCTCGCCGCCATCGAGACGGAACATCTGTCATGGGGCGACTCCGTGAACCTCTCCCCCTATTACATCGAGAAGATGATGGAGCGCGAGCCTAACGCGCCGGAAAGCAAACGGGGTATGGGGAAGACACTCATCAACCTGATAGAGAAATACGGCATCGTGGGTTACGATGCCATGCGCAAGGTGAACACTCCCGCCCCGCGCTGGGTGTTCATGCTCGGTGCCACGTACACCACGCAGGAGTTCGCCCGCAGTGTATGCAGGCCCGGCGAGTATATCGCCTTGACCAGTGACGATGACATGCCCTACTATCAGGAAGTGGATATCGACCTGCCCGACAACTGGCTGCACGACCGCTTCTACAACATCCCCATCGACTCACTGCTGACGAAGACAGAACAGGCCGTCCGCGCCCATCACGGGGTCTGCTGGGAAAGCAAATCACATGCAATGGCCATCGTAGGCATCGCTCACGATGACCAAGGAGAAAAATATTTCATCATGAAAAACTCCTGGGGCAAGGACACACCCTATAAAGGTCTCGACTATCTCTCGTTTGAGGACTTCAGGGATCAGACTCTAGCCGTTGAGATGACGAGAGAGGCGTATCGGAACTGATATGCCTCTTTCGGTCTATTTTACTCGGATCCATTCTAATTCAGCGTCCCAGAACGGTGCCTTTTGGAAAGATTTTCTTCTTAAGCCCAAAAATTAGGAATATATTCCGAAATTCGCAAGTAATTTGGTAGATATTCCTAAACGTCGTATCTTTGCATCCAAAATTAGACTAATATGGGGAAATATATTTTAGCAGATAATCAGGAACTGACACGCTTCGCGCTGGAAAGTCTTCTCCGTCAGAATGAGCAAAACGTCATCTACAAAGTCAGCGACAAGGCTGGCCTCATAGAGGTTTTGAAACAGCATGAGAATGCAGTCGTACTACTCGACTACACACTCTTCGACTTTGCCGACGAGGAGCAGCTCCTGATAGTCGCGGAGCGCTTTACGCTGTCACAGTGGATACTGATCAGCGAAGAGCTGACCCCGCAGTTCCTGCGTCGGGTGGTCTATACCTCTCATCAGTTCAGCATCGTTTTCAAGGATGGCACGCTGAAGGACATCCGCGATGCACTGGATGCCGTCGTCAAACATAATCGCCACATCAGCCAGCGTGCCCTGGAGCTCATCATCAACCATCAGCAGGAAGAAGAGGAGCACCACAGCATTCTGACGGAGACGGAGACGGAGATCGTGCGGGCCATCGCCCAGGGCAAGACCACCAAGGAGATTGCCAATGAGCGCTTCTCAAGCGTCCACACCATCACCACCCACCGCAAGAACATCTTCCGTAAGCTAGGCATCAACACAGCCCATGAGGCCATCAAATACGCCCTTCGTGCCGGACTGGTGGACTCATCAGAGTTCTATATTTAATCATACGCTGTTCTTGATATCCTCCAGCAAATCCTCTCCAGCTTCGAGACCGATGCTTAATCGGACAGTCGTGTCGAGGACAGACATCTCTGCACACTGTTCGGCTGTGAAGAGGCCGAAGATCCAGTAAAGTTTCACGGGTGCAAAGTTACCACTAATTTTAGAACAAATCGCCAATCGTATACACTTTTTTGCAAAATACCCTCATGTTGGTATTTCCTGTTCCGCTATTTGTTTGTACCTTTGCAGCCAGAAAGTTGAGAGTTAGGAATTAAGAATGAAGAATACAATATTGTGGATAGGGGCACTCGCGGTGGGTGCTGTTTTGGGATTGTTGGGCATCGGCTGGCTCAACGAGGTGATGAATTTCGTGGCGACGGTCTATACACGGCTGTTCCAGTTGCTGGCGGTACCCACGATTGTACTGGCGGTGATCACCACCTTTGCCACCTTCGGCTCCAAGGGGTCTGGGCGCATCTTCGGTCATACGCTCACCTACACCCTGCTCACCACACTTGCCGCTGCCGTTGTGGGGGCAGTGCTCTATATCGTCATCGCACCTGGCAATCTGCCCGCCGAGACCATCAGCCAAAACGTCGCAGCCGTTGCCGAGACGCCAGCCCTCTCTTACACAGACCACATCCTAAGTGTCGTGCCCAACAACATCGTGAAGCCCTTCTTCGATGGCAACGTGCTCTCGCTCCTGCTGCTGGCCTTCGCCGTAGGCTTCGGACTATCCCGACTGCCGGAAACGGAGAATAAGACGGTGGTGGTGCGCTTTCTCCTCGGACTCCAGGAACTGCTCTTCATGCTCATCCGCGGTCTCATCCGTACACTGCCCCTCGGCATCGTAGCCTTCGCCGCCCAACTCTCGGCGCAGGTTTCTGCAGGGGTGGTTGCCGACAGTATCGGCAAGTACGTGCTGGTGGTTCTTGGCGGCAACGTCATCCAGTTCTTCGTGGTGCTCCCGCTGTTCCTCCTGGCGAGAGGCTTGAACCCCGTACATGTGCTGGGGCGCATGATGCCTGCCGTAATGATGGCACTCTTCACCAAGAGCAGTGCAGCCACCTTACCCATGACGATGAATGCGGCAGAGAACCGTCTTGGTATCAGGAAGGACATCGCCCGCTTCGTGCTTCCCATCTGTACCACGATCAATATGAACGGCTGCGCTGCCTTCATCCTCGTCACCTCACTCTTCGTGATGCAGAATGGCGGCATCGCCCTCACTCCTTCCACCATCCTGTTGTGGATACTCGTCTCCGTCGTCTCTGCCGTCGGCAACGCCGGGGTTCCCATGGGCTGCTATTTCCTTACGCTCTCACTCATGTCGGGCATCGGTGCCCCTGTCGCCGTACTGGGTATCATCCTGCCTATCTATACTATTATAGATATGGTGGAAACGGCAGAGAACGTATGGTCCGACTCCTGTGTAACGGCAATGGTAGATCACGACCTAAGCAACTAAAAGAAAATCCCCGCTTGGTAGAGAGCGGGGATTTTCTTATTGCTATTTGTTCAGTTTCCAGGTGACACCGTCCTTGGTGTCCTTCACCTCGAAGCCGGCTTCCTTCAGCTCGTCGCGGATCTTGTCGCAGGTAGCCCAGTCTTTCTCGGCACGAGCCTTCGCACGCAGCTCCAACACCATATCGACCACCTTGCCAAAGGCTGCCTCACGGGCCTCGTTGGCACCAGCAGACTGTGCCGTAGCAGTCAGTCCGAGGATATCGAAGGCGAAGAGATGCATGGTCTCCTTCAGTTCTTTCAGGCAGTCGGCACAGATGGTGGCCTTGTGGTCGATGAGCTTATTCACGACGGTGCAAGCCTCGAAGAGGTGACTGATCACCTGCGGGGTGGCAAAGTCATCGTTCATCGCATCATAGCACTTCTGGCGCAGGCTCTTCACCACCTTCTCAGTCTCGGCATCGCATTTGTCAGAAGCCTGCACACGGTCGAGGTCGCTGATGCCGTTCATCAGTTTCTCCAGTCCCTTCTCGGCGGCAAGCAGGGCCTCATTGGAGAAATCGACGGTGCCGCGATAGTGGGCGGAGAGGATGAAGAAGCGGATGGTCATCGGCGAGTATGCCTTCTCCAGTTTCTCGTGGTTGCCGGTGAAGAACTGCTCGAGCGTGATGAAGTTACCGAGCGACTTGCCCATCTTCTGTCCGTTGATGGTAATCATGTTATTGTGCATCCAGTACTTCACGGCCTGATGCCCCATCGAGGCCGTGGCCTGGGCAATCTCGCACTCATGGTGAGGGAACACGAGGTCCATGCCGCCGCCGTGGATGTCGAACTGTTCACCGAGATACTTGCGACCCATAGCCGTACACTCGCAGTGCCATCCTGGGAAACCATCGCTCCAGGGCGACGGCCAGCGCATGATATGCTCGGGCTGGGCCTTCTTCCACAGGGCGAAGTCGGCCTGGTTGTGCTTCTCGCCCACGCCGTCGAGGTTGTCGCGGCTGGCATCCTTGATGTTCTCCAATGAGCGGCCAGAGAGGATGCCGTAGTGATACTGCTTGTTATAGGCTTCGATGTCGAAATAGATTGAGCCGTTCGACTCGTAGGCGAAGCCATTGTCAAGGATTTGCTGAACCAGTTGCTGCTGCTCGATAATATGCCCAGTGGCATGAGGCTCGATCGAGGGGCGTAGACAGCCAAGCGCATCCATTGCCTGATGGTAGCGGTTGGTGTAGTACTGGGCAATCTCCATCGGCTCCAACTGTTCCAAGCGGGCCTTCTTGGCAATCTTGTCCTCACCCTCGTCGGCATCGTGCTCCAGATGGCCTACATCGGTGATGTTGCGCACGTACCTCACTTTATAACCCAAGTGCTTCAGATAGCGGAACACCAGGTCGAAGGTGATGGCAGGACGGGCATGACCCAGATGGGGATCGCCATAGACTGTCGGACCACACACATACATGCCCACATTGGGCGCATGAAGGGGCTCAAAACGCTCCTTCTGTCGCGTCAGCGTATTGTAAATGACTAATTTCGATTCCATATTCTAAAATGTTTTGCGGCTGCAAAGTTACAAATAAGCAGGCGAAACTCCAAAATTTTTAAGATTAAATGTTGATACCATAAGTCTGTTTGACCTCGCTCATCACGAAAGTACTCTCAATAGAGGCCAGCATCTCTATTTCGCCCAGCTTGTTGAGCACGAATGCCTGATACTGCTTCATGTCGGCAGCACGCACCTTCAGCAGATAGTCGTAGTCGCCCGAGGTGTTATAGCACTCCGTCACCTCCGGGATGCGCTGGATGCGGCGCACGAAGGCATCGGCAATCTCGTGGTTGATCTGCTTCAGCTTCACCTTGCAGAACACCTGCAGGCCAAGGTTCAGCTTCTCCGGGTCGAGCACGGCGATATACTTCTTGATGTACCCCTGGCGCTCAAGCCGCTTCTGGCGCTCAAACACGGGCGTCGGTGTCAGATGCACGGCATCAGCCAGCTCCTTGGTGGTCAGCTTCGCATTCTTCTGCAGCGTCTTCAGTATCTGCAA
>ODAJ012171411.1_pt1 | contig 23200 bp, 22 predicted proteins | sample 1539241 | NCBI WGS metagenome assembly ODAJ01 (sample SAMN02144231, study PRJEB22623) | gut metagenome | biome: sheep rumen | host: Ovis aries | place: New Zealand | reverse complement strand
ATTTTTATTATATTAAATTATTTAATAATTTTATTTTTAATGTATTCATAGGATAAGTCCACATTAAATTTTTTAGCATCATATATTATATTGTTTATGTCCCTTTCAAGTAAAGTTCTGCTGAGTGGATGGCTTGTTAGTGTAGCCTGTGACAAATCGATTATATATGGATGATTATAACTCATCAGTATGTTGTATCTGGATAAATCTCCATGAACAAGATTTGCCTGGTTATAGCAGACGTCCATAAAGTCAATAATTTCCTCAAAGACTTCCTCTGCATTATCAAGCTTTGCCTTATGTAATGGTACAGCCGCACTTGCATCATTTTCATCATGTTCAAGAAACTCCATTACCAGTACGTTTTCCTTGGCCGTGTATGGTTCGGGTACTCTGGCGCCTATATTGTATAATCTGCTAAGGTTCTTAAACTCCTTCTGTGTCCAGGATGTAATCAGCTGTCTTTTGTTGCCTCCATGACTTTTAAATCTAGGGTCACCTGCTATGTATTCGTTGATTTTCTTAAAGTCGAGAGTAACAATCCTATATATCTTAACGGCAACTGTATTGTCGTCATCATCCACTCCCAGAAATACGTTAGCCTCTTTGCCCGTACTTATAACACCGTTTAAGCTTTGAAGATAGCCCTGATTGGCTAACTTATATAATACTTTCAATGTTTTATCATCAAACACTTCACTTGAAACTTGTTTGTCTTCAACACTTTTCAATCTTTTTCTTTCCTCAAATCTACGCATCTGATTATCGGCATCATCATAATGTTTGTTCAATTTGATCACTCTTTTTATAATTTTTTCTAATCTTCAGAAGTACTCTTGAAATAATATACAATACTGGTAACTCTATCAATGGGCCTATAACCAGGCTGATTGCAATCAATTCATTATTTGCAAAGGAACTTATCGCTATGGCAAGTGCCAGGGGACTATTGCGTGCAAGTGTAGTAAACGTTAGGCTGGCATATTCCTCATAATTAAAGTTTAACCTTCGTGACAGATAATAATCCAGTATGGTGTTTGTAACAAAAAATATTATTAACGGTATGAAAAGTATCCATATGCTATTTAGATTATCCAGCAATACTGAACTTTCACTATTAAACAAGCCAAATATTGCTATGCATAAAAACAACAGTTGCTTGTCTGTAAATAATGAGATTATCCTCTCTTCATACTCCTTATTTTTCAACAGATATTTGACTATTTGTGCTAGAACAAAGGGAATCACGATATATATTACTAAACTGTTTATCAAATCATGTATCTGCAGCGTATTGCTGTTTGAGAAAAATAATAACAGATAGATTGGAAGCAGTATCAACTGTAATATTAAGTTAATCGGCAGTAACGAAACGCTACTTGCCATATCACCCTTTGCCATCTTTGTAAAGACCAGGTACCAATCGGTACATGGAGTTAAAATAAGCATAAAAAAGCCTATTATCAGGTCTATGTTTCCATTTAAAAATACGTTTGCCAGAAAATATCCGAATAGTGGCGTCCATAGAAAATTGATTATTAAACTGGTGGCAGTAAACTTATAATTGGTGAAGCTGTGTTTAATCTCTTCAAGTGGTATGTCTAGGAATAATGTAAATAGCATTAATGATAAAAAAGTCGTAATTAGGTAGGGGCTTATCTGGTTGATTATTTCTATGTCATTGAATAATAGACCTAGTATAACAGCTAAAAATATGAATACCGGTTCTAACTTCTCTATCAGTTTCATATTTTTCAATCCTGCTAACTGTTATACCGTAAGTCATTTGTCTATATTTTTAAGAATCCTCTTCTTTCAAGGTAGTTGGCTTCAGTACGTGTGTATCTCCATATTACGTCAGCCTTTTCATCGCTTTGGAAATCCCATGGTTTGACAAGTACTACATCACCTTCACGAATCCAGATTCTCTTTTTCATTTTACCAGGTATACGACATAATCTGATGTTTTTATCGTTGCATCTTACTTTAAGTTTTCCGTGTCCCAATATCTGTTCTACAATACCTGGAATTTCACCTTTACGTGGTGATCTAACTCTTATGTTTTCTCCTTGCTGTTGGTTATTGTTGTTGTTTCCTTTATTTTTATTATTTCCTTTTTTCAAACTATATATCTCCCATTAAACATTTCTGATGTAATTATATGATTAAAATGATTGTCCTAGTAGTAATTTATTATTACCGTTCTATGTTACCATATACATTATATTAATATATAATTATGTAATCTAAAGTATATATCTTTTTTTAAGTAGCTTGATAGATAATCAAAATATGGATAGTTAAAATTAGTTATTATTTAATCGGTATTGTAAATAATGATTTATGTCATTTTGTCTATATAGGCATATCTGACGGCAATATTGACATGAAAAAAAGTGAAAATAAGAAAGAGGTAAGTACGAATTATCCTACTTTATTGATTTTAATCAATGATTTGATTGGAACGTTATCCAAATCGGTCATACCTTTTTTATCAACAAGGACAGTTACGGCTACAGGTGTTGCACCTTGTGATTTGCATACATTTATAGCATCGGTAATAGTTCTGCCGCTGGTTATAACATCGTCTACTATAACGACCTTTTTATTTTTGATGTTGGCAAAGTTATGGCTTATAGCTCCCTGTGAAGATTCATTTTTCATATGCTTTATAGGATGGAATACTGATAGTTCTGCCCCAAGATAATCTGCCATAATTGTAGCAAAAGGAACTCCACTGACTGTTATTCCTACAACAGCGTCAATTTCTTCATCTACCAAATCAGCTAATGCTGCGGATATAAACTGCATCCTTTCGGAACTTGAACCTATGGTTTTCCAATTGATTGCGAAGTCATCCGGTTTTTGTTTTTGTTTTTTGTTTGTAACTTGACTCATCTGTAAAATTAACCATTGGGTTGTATCTTTTGAGATGTTTAATTCATCAGCTATTTCACCAGTCGTCAAACCTTTATTTCTTAGTTCTGTTGCTTTTTCAATTAATTGTGAGTTCATTTTAATTCCCTCTTTTTCTATTCTAAATACACTAAATTCTTTTCTTTGGATGATTTCATTGCGGCTTCAACAATACGTAAAGCTTCATATCCATCACGGCCTGTTACTTCCGCTTCTGTGTTTGATTGAACTGCATTAACAAATGAACGTAGTTCCTCTTTCAACGGCTCCTTATTTTCAACTTTTACGTTTTCAACCTTGTTGTTTTCCTTGTATAACGTAACGCTCTGACTACCATAATCGACACTGATTATACCGTCGACACCTGTAATGTTGAGCTGTCTTTTCTTGTATGGCGTTAGCCAATTAGTCTCCAATATGCTTAGAGCACCATTTTCATATTTGGTCATGATTTCTGCATGATCCTCGAATTCACAGTTTTTCAAATTACTGCTCATGTTGGCAAATACCATTTCGGCCTTACTTTCAAACAGGTAATTGAATATGTCAATGTCATGTATGGCCAAATCAGTTGCAACTCCCACATCCCTAATCCTTGGAGGGTAAGGACCTAACCTTTTAGCGTTGGCGGTTACGACTTCTCCAATTTCGCCTTCTTGAAGCAGTCTTTTAGCTACACGTACTGCAGGATTAAATCTTTCGACATGTCCTGTTGCAAGGATGACTCCTGCATCCTTGGCAGCTTCTATCATTTCCTGTGCTTCATTAATGTGGCTTGCCACTGGCTTTTCAACCAAAACGTTCTTTCCTGCCTCAATAGCTCTCATTACAACATCATGGTGAAATACTGTTGGTACACATATGTTGACTGCTTCTATATCATCGATTTGGAGTATATTGTCATAATCCACGTATCCTACGGTGTTAAATTCTTTTGACACATTATCCAATGTTCCGCGAACCATATCTGATATCGCAAGTAAATTTGCATTTTCAAGTTCGGAATAGATTCTCACGTGGTTATAACCCATAGCTCCTACTCCGATAACACCCACATTTGTCTGTTTCATAATGAATCATCTCTCAGTTTTTCTCCAATGGATTGGGCAGTGCTTATTGCTTTATCCTTTTTGCTTGTTTCGTCAATTCTTGCCAGAATTTCACCTTCAGGACTTAACAACTCACAGAAAATGGATATCTTATCATCATTTACCTTTGAATTGACACCTACTGGCCATTGACATCCAACACCTAAGGTTTCAAGTATTGTTTTTTCACACATGGCTTCTAGTCTGGAATCATCATGATTCAGCTTACTTATCACGTCATTGTATTGTGAATCCTTATGTGTCATAACGGCTAATGCCCCTTGACCTGCCGGAGGAACAATATATCTTTCATCGAAGATTTCCTTAATGTGTTCCTGTAGTCCCAGTCTATTTATACCTGCTAAAGCCATTATGGTAGCATCATATTCTCCATCTTCAACTTTACGAATACGTGTATCAATATTTCCTCTGATTGGCTTGGTTATAACCTTCTTGTCATGAAGTTTGCAGTATGCTTCACGTCTAACACTACTGGTTCCTAATGTAGCATTTTCAGGTAATTCATCCCAGGAATAATTTGATATTAAAACTTCATTAACAGCTTCTCTTTTAGGAATTGCGGTTATTGTTAATTGGTCATTTAATTCGCTAGGTAAGTCTTTAAAACTATGTACTGCAAAATCTATATCTCCATCAATTAATGCAGTATCCAACTCTTTCGTAAAAATTCCCTTTGCATCAATATTATATAATTGTGAATCTTTTATCTTATCTCCTGTTGTTTTAATAATCTTGGTTTCAATCTTTTCTCCAATAATTTTCTCCAAATCATCTACAACAGTTTGTGTTTGAGTAGTTGCTAGTTTACTTCCTCTTGTACCAACTATCAATAAGCATACCTCCCCTTATTTTATTTTATTAAAAAATATCTATTAATATTACACAGATTATCGTTTGATTAAATAAAAAAATTATGCTTTTATCTTAAATAATTATTATTTAATTATTTTTCTACTCTTTATAATTATATATTCAATATATTTAATAAAGTTTTTTTCATACTTGTACTATATTAAATAATATTTTAACAGATATCATATAGAAAAATAGGATAAATGGGTTGATGTCATCTCAAGGCATATAATTTTAAATTATATCCAGTTTAACCTTTTTAGCATATTCACTTCTGTATATGACCATGATGATGTTGGTATTTTCATCTTTTAACATATTCTGCAAGGTAATATTAAGAGAAGATGAGTATGTGAAGTTATCCGAAGACAATTGTCTTTTAAGATTATGTCCCAGTTGTCCCGTGAGAACCACTCTCTTGTCAAGTAATCTAAGATAATCAGTTAATTTACTCTCATCTATCTCTTCACATGTTATTCCATAATCTCCCCCTAGTATGATGTTGAAGTTTTCATCTAAGGCTTTGATGTTATCTATTGACTTCTTAATGGAGGAAGTGTTAAGTCCGGGGTTTATCTCTTCAATTATAATCTTTTCACCAATCCGTTTATACGATGTTCTTCCATTGATGCTTCCAATATCACTTATTTTGGATATTGCCTCCTCCATAGTCATATTGCACAGCAATCCGACACCAACTGCAAACAGGATATTTAAAACATAATAATCGGTTAATGCAAAGCAGGTGACATCATACTCCTTGTTGTCATGACAAATGGTAAATGATGTGTTGGAAACATCCAATTTCAAGTTCTTTACATATAAAAAGCTGTCCTCATCATATAATGAAATTTTCATGACTTTTCTGTCCTCATTGTCATAGAATTTATCAAAGCTTTCCTTTTGACAGATTACCTCGTCGCATGTAAACACGCTTGCCTTTGCAGAAGATGCATTGAATGTATTGTTTGCAATGGGATAATCTTCGATAATATTGGTTAGGACACCTATTGATTCATGAGGGATAACGCCTAATGAAACCTCACATATGAAATAATCCACTTTATCCAACAACTCATTTTCCATTGCAATATTCAATGCAGTTATTATACTTGCAGGGGTTATGCTGAGATTATCCGCCAATACCTTTTTTTCATTGTTGGAGTTATAGGATAACTCGGTACTGTTTAAAAGAAGAATATTATAATCATTCAGTATGTCCCTAATCATTGAACTGACAGTTGTCTTTGCCTTAACTCCGGTTACTTGTATTATCTTAAAGTTCCAGGAATGCCTTTGTCTATGCTTGTTTACAAGATAAGATGTAAATTCATGGTGTGTATAATCCTTATTGATTATGGGATTCATATGTACCGGTGCAATGCTAATGAAATTGTCATTAATATAATTCTTATCTTCAATATCTTCATTAGCGAGAAAGGTCACGTCGTACTTGTTTGAATAATCCCTTTTTTCTTCATCACTTAACTTAGCATAAATATCATAGAAAAAAAGATTATTGGAGGTGTACTTTGAGTATTCATCTAACAATACTAATCCGCCATGATTTGCATCGCATATCAAAATATTTCTACTCATATATAACACTCAGGAATGATTTATTGTCCTACTTTGGTCAGTTTCTTGTTCACGCTGTCATAGAATTTCTTGGTAAATCTCACAAAGTGAGCCGTGTTTTTCGATTTTTTAATTTTAATTTCATCATCATGACTGTACTCTTTTTCAGTAACTCCATCGAGTACGGCAACAGCTTTTTTATCTGCTCTATTGAATTTGATGGTTATTGTACTGCTACTTGGTACAATTATGGGCCTGGAGTTAAGTTTAAATGGACATATTGGAATTATCAATGCAGCATCAACACGCGGGTCTACAATCGGGCCGCCGGCACTCATGGCATATGCAGTTGAACCGCTTGGTGTTGATATGATCAATCCGTCTGAAAGTATTTCATCAACGATTTCATCATCCACACAAACCGTCAGGTCAAGCATCTTTGCCGGTTGATTTGTCATAAGAACCAGTTCATTCAGAACTGTTTTCCACTCCTTATCACATAATATGTCTAGTTGCATCCTTTCTTCTATAAAGAAATCATAACTAAGCAGTTTATCCAGGCATTCGAAGATGTCTTCTGGATCAACTTCCGTTAAAAAACCAACAGTACCCATATTGATGCTTAATACGGGAATTTTCTTCTTGCTTAACGTATTCTGGGCATATAATACTGTACCATCACCTCCAATACATAATACAATATCTGATGTCATATCATTTATGTTCGTGGAATACTGTTTATATTCGGTTAATATGTCGGTTATCTTTTTTTCCATTTCCATACTTACATTGCTTTCATCAAGGTATGTTACAATACTTTTAATTAGTTCAAGAGCATCCTGTCTATCTGTACGGGAAACAATTCCGATTTTCATATGCAAAGCCTCCTTAATGTAAATAACTCATCATATCATCATGTAATTGTTTTGTACAAGTTGCCATGATTGATGTTTTTTCCGTTAATTTTAACTTGCTTGATAATTTATTTCCATCATAATCCGTTACTATTCCATTATTTTCCTGAATAATCAGTTGACTTGCCGCAATATCAAGTATCCTTACAATCTTGCCAATATCAAGATATGCATCATAGGCTCCATCTGCTACATAACACATCTCTATCGCAATTGATCCCATAATTCGCATACGCCTTACTGATGAACATAGGTTACTTAGCTTTTCGGACTTTGCCCTATAGACATAACTGCATAATGTGGCATCACTTACCTTTTTGACATCGGATATCGGATTTATCTTTTTGTTGTTTTTTGTTGCTCCCTGATTTTTGACGGCACTGTAAACATCTCCGGTAGGGAAGTTTTTAACATATCCAATTTCTATGTCGTCAAGGGTCACCTCTTCCAGGTTATCTACATCTTCAAGGTCTGCTATTGCAATGGATATTCCATAGCATGGCATCATTCTTGTAGCGTTGCTGGTACCGTCAAGAGGATCTAATATCAGCAGGATTTCTGCCTTGTCGTCCCCGATTTTTATTTTTCCTATTTCTTCACTAATCAATATCAAGGATTTGTTGGTATTTTCCAGTACTTCTATTGCAGCATTTTCAGCATATTCATCGATTTTATGGGTAGGAGTACCATCTGCACCAATCTTAGTTATTGAAGATAATTCCGGATCTTTACGTGAATCATCAATTGCCTTTTCAACATTTTCGGATATTTCATTTGAAACATTTAACCAATATTTTATTTTTTCTGCATTCATGGTTTAACTCCTATTGTTTTATTTTTTATCTTTATCATTTCTCACTTATATCTATATTATTAACTTTAATCCTAATGTTATAAAACATTTTTAAAACAATATCTTTGGAGAATGTATAATTCTATTGACAGGTAATATATTCGGATTGTCCATTCATTATATCAGTATCTTCAATAAAAAAAGATTAAAAAAAGGTAGGGTGGTCAATTTATAATTTTATATCTGAATAGCGTCTAAATTCAAGTCTAACTTTTCAGGTTCCGGTAACTTTATATGTAACGCTTCTTCAATGACCTCATCGACACGTTCTATTGCTTTGAATTCAAGAGCATTCTTAACCTCTTCAGGAACGTCATCCAGGTTTTTCATGTTTTCCTCAGGAAGAAGAACTTTTTTGATACCAGCACGATGAGCGGCAATTACCTTCTCTTTGATTCCTCCAACAGGCAGTACTTCTCCTCTAAGTGATATCTCTCCAGTCATTGCAAGTTTTGAATCCACTGGGATGGATGTTATGAGTGAAGCCATGGTAGTAAGCAATGTTACGCCCGCTGACGGTCCATCTTTAGGTGTTGCACCTTCAGGTATATGTATGTGTATGTCATGATGTTCAAAGTCGGAATCCTTTAATACAGTTGCAAATCTTGATTTTATAAGGCTTTGTGCAATCTGGGCCGATTCCTTCATGACATCTCCAAGTTGTCCGGTTAATTTCAGCTGTCCCTCACCGGGCATCATCGCCGATTCGATGAACAATACTTCTCCACCTACTGATGTCCATGCAAGGCCGGTTACTACGCCGGTGGGATTCTTGTCATTAACCTGTTTGTAACTTCTTTTTTCATTGCCCAATATGTCATATAATGTTTCTTTGTCAACGACGAATGGTCTTTCTATATCTTCCACAACAATCTTTTCAGTAGTATTTCTACAGACTGCCGCTAATTTTCGTTTAAGTTCTCTTACTCCTGCTTCTCGGGTGTACTCCTCAATTATGGCATCAAATGCCTCATCCTCTATTACAAGGTCATCCTCTGTCAGTCCATGTTCTTCCAGTACTTCCTGTATCAGGTGTTCTTTTGCGATGTGTAGCTTTTCATTCTTCGTGTAGCTGTCCAGTTCTATTATTTCCAGCCTATCTCTAAGTGGTCCAGGGATATCCTGCAATGAGTTGGCGGTAGCTATGAAGAATACGTCCGATAAGTCATATGGGACTTCCAGATAATGGTCTGAAAAGGTATCATTTTGTTCCGGATCAAGTACTTCAAGCAGTGCACTGGTAGGATTGCCGTTTATGGAAGCGGTCAGTTTGTCAATCTCATCCAATACGAATATTGGGTTGCTTTTTCCCGCCTTTTTCATACCGTTTATTATTCTACCGGGTAATGCTCCAAGGTATGTTCTTCTATGTCCACGTATCTCTGATTCGTCTTTAACTCCACCAAGGCTGGCTCTTATGTATGGCCTGTCAAGTGCTGTTGCTATGCTCCTTCCAAGACTTGTTTTACCGGTACCTGGAGGTCCTACAAATAGTAATATTGAACCTTGTTTTTCATTTTTCATCTTAAGAACTGTTAGATGTTGAATTATCCTTTCTTTAACTTTCTTTAATCCATAATGGTCCTTGTCCATCTGTTCACGGGCTTTTTCAATGTCAATTTCCTGTTTTTTCTCTTTATGCCATGGAAGTTGCAGTATTGTATCCAAATAATTTCTAATAATGTTTTCTTCAGAGTTGTTCTGTCCTTGTCTTTCAAGTTTATTTAACTCTTCATATGCTACTTCCTCCACTTCTTTCGGTAGATTGGCTTCTTCTATTCGTTCCCTGTATGTTTTTCTGGATTTTGATGAGTCAGTCATGTTAAGTTCTTCCTGAATCATCTTCATCTGTTCACGCAGAAGGTTTTCCTTATGGATTTTACTCATGTTTTCATTGATTCTTCGTGCTATGTCCATCTGTATGCCCATGGCATCCTTTTGTTCGATGAGTAACTGTATTATACGTAGAACCCTTATTTTGACAGAATCTATCTCAAGTAATTCCTGCTTTTTGGAGGTAGTTATCTTCATATATGGAAATATTCTTGATATTTTTTCTTCAATATCCTCAGTGTTTATTATTCCTCTGACGAATACCTCTGAGTTTGGTATGAACTTGGATATTTCAAGCAGGGTATCGTTGATGTTTTTATGTATCTCTTCGGCTTCTTCTTCGGTGATTGTATTTTCTTCCGTTATTATCTTATATTTGGCATGATAATAATCTCCATTTTCATGTAGCTGAACAATTTTGACCTTATCCTTAACGTTCAATTCCAAGGTGTATTCCGCATTATTCTCTTGGAGATTTTCTATCTTCAATATGCTTCCAATATTATAAAACTCCATTTTTGAGTTATCTTCATCAATGGTCTTAGGTGTTAGGATAATTCCTTCCTGATGTTCATTAATGCTTTTTAGTAGGTTGTCGGTATTTTCTTTATCAAGAGGAATTGTTAGGTGTGTATGTGGTAGAAATACCGTATTTGGTATTACTAATATTGGCAGTTCTCCATCATAATCCGCTGTAGTTTCTTCTTGTGATGATATTGGGTATGTTAGGTTGTTTTCATCATCAGTATTGTTCGTTATTATTTCATCGTTTTCTCTTAATTTTTGAGTAAATGACAAATCTTTTTTCTCATCATTATTATTCATAAGTTATATTCTCTCCTGTCTATTTATTTTAATATTATCTGAAATAAAGCATCTATACATTCTTTATGTTGAGTCAGGGTTTCTGTATTGATTTTATAATAAATATTGCTTCCCTTTTTTTCTGACTTAACGATTTTTGCTGTTTTCAATAGTTTTAGATGTTGTGAAGCAGCAGGTTGTGTTATGTTTAGTCGTTGTGCTATTTGACTGACTGTCGCTTCTTTATCGTCGCTTTTTGAAAGAATACATATTATCTTTAAACGATTAGGATTGCCTAGAATTTTAAAGGTTTCTTCTATTTCCTCTTCATTTTCATTATTAAAATTTTCCATGCTATTAATATATAAGCATATCCTTATATATTTATCATTTTAACTAAATTTTTAAAAAGTTAAATATGCTAATATAAGTATAAGAGAAAAAAATTTTTTGGAGACTTAACATAATGAAAATATCATTAACGAAAGGAAAATCAGAAGGACCAACAAAATTAAATGCATTTGACAACGCATTACTTGATGCAAAAATAGGAAACGTTAACCTAATACCAGTATCCAGCATGTTACCACCAAATGCTGAATTGATTGACATGCCGGAATTGGAGGTAGGTGCAATGACAAACTGTGTACTTTCCCATCAATACTCTCAGACTCCCGGCGATAGGATATCTGCGGTGATAGCATATGCACAGGCAGAAGAGATGGGTTGTGTAATAGAAACTTCAGGAATAAACAAGTCAGATGAACAGTTGCTTGATGAAGCAAGATTCATGGCCGAGTATATGATTGAAAAAAGGGGACTTGAAATAATAGACTACAAATCCATTATAGAAACACATACCGTAGAACAAAAGGCAAGCGTGGTTGCAGCATTAATCTATCATGATCCGATAAGACATTAAATGAATATTCAACAACAGCTCTTTCTATTTTAAATAGGTGGGTGACAATTAAAATAAACTGACCCATCAAAAAATTAAATTAAAAAAAAGTGGAAATCGGTATCTGAATAAGTACTCTTATTCGACAATACCTTTTAATATTTCTATAAATCTCTCATTTTTCTCATGAGTTTCAACGCTGATACGGATATAATACTCATCCAGCTGTTGGAAACTGGTACAGTCTCGTACAATAACGCCCTTTTTCATAAGTTTTTCTGATAACTCTGCTGCAGTATAACCTGTCTTACGTATATCCATCAGCAAATAATTTGATTTGGACTTATAAATTGTTATGCTGTCAATATCATTGATGCTGTCATAGAGATATTCTCTTTCAGCAATCGCCTTTCTGGTGGATTCTGCTATATATTTTTCATCGCTTAACGTTGCAATAACAGCTTTTTGTGAAGCAACAGTTACACTAAATACAGGTTTTATCCGTGACATCTTTTCAAGCAATTCCGGATTGGATAATCCATAACCTATTCTTAAACCGGCTAGTCCCATAACCTTTGAGAACGTCCTGATGATAAATACGTTATCATACTTGTCCAACAGGTCAACGTTGTTTACTTCGGCAAACTCCCAATATGCTTCATCAATCACAACCAATGCATCGGTAGCCTCAATAACTCGGATAATATCCTCCCTGTCTATAAGTCCGCCTGTAGGATTGTTCGGTGTACATAGGAATATTGCCTTGGTCTTATCTGTTATGTTTTCAAGGACACTATCAACGTCCAACCTGTTTTCATCAACAATCCACTTTGCATAAACTGCCTTTGCATTGTGCTGCTTAAAGACATATTCATAATAAGTGTATGTAGGAGGGTGAACTATAAATTCATCTCCCGGATCAATAAGTGCCTTTGCAAGAACGTCAAAGAGTTCATCCGCTCCATCTCCACCAACGATTACCTGGTTCTGGTCAACGCCGGCATATTCTGCAATCTTTTCTTTCAGGTATTCATGATTGCTTTCAGGGTATCTGTTTATTTCATCAATTGAATCGATTATTGCCTGTTTAGCCTTAGGGGATGCTCCCCATGGATTTTCATTGGAGCCTAACTTGATAATGTCCTCTTCCTTAACTCCATAGGCTTCCATAATTTCCTTCTTGGACCTGCCAGGTACATATGTGTTGAATTCATTTAAAATATCTCTAGTCTTAACCATACTTTCACTCGGATTATTCTTTTATATGCTATTATAATATATGTTTTTACTTATCATTAAATGCTAGGTGTATGTATTCATCAGCATTTTCCTGTATACCTTTAATCTGTTCTTCGGTTAATTGACGTACTGCCTTTGCAGGACTTCCAATGATAAGTGATCCTTCGGGAAACTCCTTATTTTCTGTTACAAGAGCACCTGCTCCGACAAGACAGTTTTTGGATATTTTAGCACCATTTAATATGATGGCACCCATTCCTACAAGTACGTTATCCTCAATTGTACATCCATGGATGATGGCTCCATGACCTATCGACACGTTTTTACCAATCTTAACGGGATAATTCTTGCTGACGTGAACCACACAGTTATCCTGAATGTTCGAGTTTTCATCAACGCTTATCGGGGCCTGATCACCCCTCACCACAGCATTGTACCATACTGAAACGTTACTTTTAAGTTCCACATCCCCTACAACTTTTGCTCCGTCATAAATTTTAGCGTCATTTTTCATATTTTTCACCTGTATTCTATTTTTATATTATTTTATTTCTAGTCACATATTAAATTATTTTTTCTTTTTTCCTATTTTTTGAAGATATGTCTTTTTTATCAAGCATTTTTTATCTGGATTGGGATAATATTAACATCTAATCTCTTATGGAAATTTCCTTTGAATACTTGCCCTTTGATTGAAGCCGTAATGATATCGGTTATACCCAACAGGATTATTGAAGGTTGTCCATATATTGACATGTCATTGTTATCTTTTCATGTTGGGGGTCGTTGATTAAACGTTCCTCAGAAATAATTTTTTTTGAATACCTCATATGATATCAAAATCGTTGATGAAGAATTCTTTTTTGATTTAATGTGGTACTTTTTTTAAAAAATAACTTTATTAATATTTTTTTACATATATATCTTCATAATAAATTAAATTTTTTTTCGTGATATGATGAATATTCAACCAACATACTCCTCACTGGACTATCCTGGTAAAATGGCATTGGTTCTGTTTATACCGGGATGTGATCTCAGGTGCAAGTACTGTCACAATCCCCAGCTTCTAAAGAATGAAAAATTCACACCATGGGAAGTGGAAGAGGTTTTGGATGAGGTTGATGAAAATATAGACTTTATCGATGCAATAGTTATAAGTGGTGGAGAGCCATTACTGCATGTTGATGTAGTCAAGGAATTCATTAAAAAAGCAAAGAAGGAAAATTTACTCATAAAATTGGATACAAACGGATTACATCCAAGTGGTGTCAGACAAGTGATAAAGTCATTGGATTATGTTGCCATGGACATTAAGGCACCGCTTGATGAATACTATAAGATAAGTGATGTATATCCTAAAAACACTAAAGAACTCATAAAAGAATCAATGGACATAATAAACCAGAACAAAGTATTTCTAGAGTGTCGTACAACATACGTGCCGACATTACTGACTAAAGAGGATGTAGTCAAATTAGTTTCAGATATCGATTGTAACATGTACACACTACAGCAATTCAGAAACAGGTTAACATTCGATTCAAGCTTAGCAACAGTAACCGAGCCAAACCCGGAAGACCTGCTGGAGATTATCCAATCACTGGACACATCCATCCCCGAAATTCATCTTAAATCAAATCAATTTGGAAATCAAACAATAAAAAAACTAGAATAAAAGAGTGTGAACATGCCGATATTATTATTTAAAAATAAGGATATTGATTTAATAACCGGAAAACGTAACATAACCATCAGGCGTTTATGGAAAACACCATTATATAGAGGTGACCGTTTATACTGTTATTGGAATATTCTTTCAAAGGAACGTGAAAAGCTCTTCGAGGCAGAAGTAACCAAGGTTAATATCCTAACCTATGATGAAATAATCCATGATTCTAGCCTAGCATCAGACTTGGGATATAAAAGTCTTAGGGAACTGGAGGATGACCTCAAGAAAACATATCCAAATAATCACGCCGATGATGATGAGTTTCAGGTATTTTCATTCAAAAAGCTTCCTGTAGAACAGTGGGAAGGTCCTGTCATAAACCAGAAATCAATGATTATCAAAAAGGCTGATGTACTCTTTGAACTGGGTAAATATGAACAGTCCTCCGTGTGCTATAAGGCTGCACTGGAATACGATAAGGGTGATACATATATATTAAATCGTTTAGGGGACAATCTGACACGTCTTGGCCAATTCGGGGATGCGGTAAAACACTATAAAAAGGCTATCAAAATAGAGCCTGACAATGAATACCTCTACAATAACATAGCCATAGCATACCTTAACAAGGGGGATTATGATAAAGCATTAGAAGCAAATACCGAGGCATTAAAGTGTAATTCCCAAAACACCACAGTACTCTACTGGAGAGGATTGATATATGAAATGCTCAACGACTTTGAAAGGGCTCTCAAATTCTTTGATTATGTACTGCGTATAGATGATACAAATCCTGAGGTATGGAATGAAAAGGCAACGATATTGAATATGCTGGGAAAAAGTGAGGAGGCATTACTTGCATATGACAAGTCCATCGAGTTATGTCTGGACAATCGTATGGATGATGCTAATATGTGGGCAAGCAAGGGAAATACTCTTCTGGGTCTTCAAAGATATGCCGAAGCAATATCATGCTATGACAACGCCTTAAAAACCGATAAATATAATCCTATAATATTAAACAATAAGGGGGTGGCATATATGGAATTGGATAACTTCCATGATGCCATCGAATGTTTTACAAAGGTTCTTGTAATGTATCCTGACAATCCTGATGCACAGGTTTTAAAAGAAGTATGTCTTGATAATCTGTAATCAATCAGGATACATTCATATAAACGCCCACTATTTCTATCTTTTTAGCTGTAATTGACAGTACCTCGTTTATTATCACTTTCGGCCATTGGCTGGTTGGAATTATAAATGTTCTTATCATTATCCAAGTCCTCTACAATACTACCGGTTAATGTCGTGTTGAAGTTGTTTGCCTTAGCATTTATAATACCTGCAACGTCTGTATATGCGACCACTCCCTGTATTTCGTTTCCTTCAACGATATTTTCAAATCTATTGTTTTCAAGAGTCGTGTTTGCCATATTGTTGTAAAGCACACATCCCCTACTTAGATTTCCAATCATTCTATTGTTGAATGTATTGTCGGATATGACTGCCGTTGAATTTCTATTGAATATTACTCCGCCCTTACTGCAGTAGGCCGTACTTGTCACATGTTCTTGGGTATGAGTATTTTTCACAGTGTTGTTTATGAATTCAAGAGTTCCTATTTCATGATACAATATTCCTCCACGCAATTCACCATTGGTAGTATCCCCATCGAAGACATTGTTTTTTATTGTTATGTTTGCTTCATAGTTATCGATAACTCCTCCCCGTATGACTTTTTCGTCCTCAAGTACATTCTGATGGAACTGATTGTCTGTTATATTCGTATTTGTATGGTTATAGCAGTGAATGCATCTTCCCTTGTTGTTGATAAATGTATTTTCATCTATTATGTTTAAACCACCGGACAGGCTGTATACTATTGCAGTTCGTTCATTGTTTTCATCCTCGTTGGCAATATTTTCTTTAAACGTATTGTTCGTGAGATTTAGCAAGCCGCCATATTCACCCGTACTCCAGATTGCACCACCCACATGATTTACAGTATTGTTAATGAAGGTCGAATCCACTATTGTAGCATTTCCCCTGTTGGTCAATACGCTGCCCTTCTTGTCTCCCTTGTTGTTTTTGAAAGTACAGTTTTTGACATTCAAATTTGCAGGGCTAATCATCTCAAATACACCTGCATGATCCTTATCGTCATGCACGGTATTCTGCACTATCAAATTCCTGACGGTTATGTTTGCATTATCATAATGCATGAACCTGTTTTTATGTTGTCCATCGATAACATGGCCATTTCCATCGATTATAAGCTCCTGGCTGTTGCTGTCTTTGCCTCTATAGAGGATTGGCCCTGTAATATTATAGTCTCCATCCTCCAGTTTAATCAGATAAGACTCATTGTTGTCCTTGTTGTTATACTCTTCAATGCATTCTTTCAATTCGTCATAGCCATGTACTGTCACTTCTATACTCTTTGATGAGGAAGTTTCATTATGAATCAGCTTATTCTTGATTGAATTGATTTCATCCATTATCCTATCGGCTAAATCATCACCGGAACTTTCATCTGATGCACCAAATATTGCAGATTGTGAAATTAAAAGCATCAGAATCATAACCGGAATTAAATATTTGTATCTCATATCATTCAACTCTTATCCTGTTTATTCTTACTATTATATGTCATGGTTATCTTCGACATCATCATTTATACTTATCAATTCTGGAATACGGCCATTTTTTGCAATCAAATCATCCTTTATCACTATCACGGCATCATAATATTCTCTATAATCCTCTGAAGCATCAAGAACATTGTTAACAATCTCCTCATTATCTTCTCCATTGGCCATATTTGCCAGTCTTGTTGCAAGGCCATCGGCTATGCTGGCCTCTTTTGCAAGTACTATCGTCGCATCACTGACTCCGAAGCTTTTTGAATGACCGAATGTCCCCGAAGATGTACATATACCATATCCGTTTCTTTTTTTATTAACTTTAAATGCTATGTTGTTATAATAGTCATTGTCTCCGGCATAAACTTTTATTATTGATTTTCTATTGGTCTTCAGGGCAATGTCTCCTCCATTTTCAATTATGGAATACTTTGTACCACGGTCACTTAGATAATCAATGCATATCTGGCTGATGCTTCCTGCAACAGATGCCATAGGGCCGGTATCCGTTATTTTGCTTGAGTTTATCATCAATTCTATTATCCTGTCACCCTCGCCTAACTTAGCGTCAACATCTGATTCAAATCTTTCATACCCATTGAATTGTGGATATCTATTTATGGCATTTGAAATTATCTGTCTTTGTTTTATTATGATGTCTTCAAGATTATCCTGCTTAATATCTGTTCTTAAGTGGATATGTGTGGAATCTACATTAACCTCTCTAACGTTATATTTATCATGCATAATCATATCTTTATTCCTTGGGTAATTTCTTTTTTATGATTTTTTTCAACTAGAATCTCAAAAAATAAATATCTATATTATTCTTGTTTTACATATATATTTAACATATTTAGAAAAAATATTGGAGATTATTAATCCATGATGCCAAAACCTAAACAATCCAAGACAAAAGGTAACTTTGATAAGGAAGTTAATAGAATGTCATCTGAACGTGTATTGTATGAATCTCAACCAAATATGCTGTTATATTCGGATAATTTTATATTTAAGATTATAATCTTGTTCATACTGGTTTTCATGTTCAGTCCTATACTGGCTTTAATTTATAGGATTCAGGGAACATTGCAATCTAACTATCAGTTGCAATTTATTAACATGACATATATTGCAGAGTTGGTGTTATTCTTATGCATTCTGATAATTATCATAAAATTGGTACTTGACTATTTGGATTGGAAAAATACACTTTACACTTTAACGGATAAACGTATAATAATAAAGAGAGGCCTTTTCAATAAGGAAAAAATAAGCATGCCCTACTCCAAGGTCGAGGACATTGATGTTTCACAGTCCATATTTGAAAGAGTATTGGGCGCTGGAGACATAGTAATTTATGGAGGGCATGATAATGCCGAAACAATTCTTGATGAAGTTCCTAATCCAAGGGATGTTGAGGAAATAATTCTTAACCAAGTTAATAATTTGAATTATTCCTATGCTCAGGGCAGACCGGTTCCCTCTTACAATAACCACGAGGATTATGGTGAAAACCACAAAAATCTAAGAAATGACTATAAACAATCTAAAAACAATTCACATTATAACAATTATGATTCAGGAAATAATAAGGGTTATATTCAAAGAGATAACCCTAAAAATACTCAAAGACATGAATTCAATGCTGCTAATCAGACTTCCGAAAATGACCACATTCCTAACTACAATCAGGTAAATGATGAAGAGTATTATGAAGAATATGAGGATAATGCAAGAAGAAATGATTACGTTGATAAAAATGATTCCAATGTACATTATTTCAATAATAATGACAATAGTAAATATTCAGGCATAACTGAGGCTTTTAATGATAAAAAGGAAGACAGGTCAAGTAAAAGATTAGATAAGGATGAACTATTGTCCCTAAACAAAAGAAAATTTAAAAAATCCTAAATATTTCATTATTTAAGGATTTATATGATAAAGGTGTATCAAATGACAGATTATGATGTAATAGTAGTGGGTGCTGGCCCTATAGGTTCTACCTATGCATATCACATGGCAAAGAAAGGATTTGATGTTGCAATATTTGATATGAAAAACAGGATAGGTGAGCCATTGCAATGTGCGGGTATTGTCTCGACAAATATCAATCTTAGCCAGGAAGTGCCGGATGAAATAATCTACAATAAAGTCAAAGGAGCAAAGATCTACTCACCAAACAAGACACTATTGCACGTAAGTAAAAATCAGACAGTAGCATACGTACTTGACAGGGTTTACTATGACAAGCACCTCTTTCAAAGGGCAATAGATGAGGGTGTAACTCCACATCTGTCTTCAAGAGTACTTGATGTTGACATTGAAAATACAGTTATCAAAACAGCAGACAATACCTACACATCAAAAATCATAGCCGTAGCATGTGGGCCGGTATCATCAACCTCCAAGAAGATGAACCCTACATTATCCAATGAAACATTCACTGCAATACAATACACTCTAAACACAAGCAATCAGGATATGGAAAATGTAACCTTGGAAGTTCATAATGAAATTCTACCCGGTTTTTTATGGAAAATACCATTAACCAATACAAAACAACGTTTAGGCCTATTTACAGACAAATCATATAAAGAAGCCGATAATATACTTAAAAATGCAATGAATGAAGATGATGTAATCCTAGAAAAGCATACCGGTTTAATTCCAAAATACAATAAGGACAAGAAAATAGTTTACAACAATACAATACTTATAGGGGACTCGGCAAGTCAAATAAAGCCAACAACGGGCGGTGGCTTAATAGTAGGATCAAACATGGCAAAGTTAGCATCCGATAAATCGGAATTAATGCTAAATAAAAACGATAACAAACACTTATTAGAGTATGAACGGGAATATCACAAAAGATATGATAATGAATTCAGGGCACAGCAGAATGTCCAAGGCATCATCCGGGATTTATCTGATGATGACTTCGATTACATGTTTGTACAGTTACAGCAAAACAATGTGGATAAGATAATCTCTGAATATGGTGATATGGATACACAAACACCATTATTAAAACAATTGGTCAAATCAGGAATAATCTTTAAATTATTACCGAAAATAGGAGTAAGGAGGCTTAAGAACATATGGAAATCACTATAATATTATCTCAAGAAAATGAAACACTGCCCAAGGCAGAACTTATTGCAAGGATGGAAACATTGGATATTGAATATGATATACTGGAGGAATATCCCGGAGTAATAATTCTTGAGGTGAATGCCGATAATGCAATGGTAGAGGAACTTGGAAGCCACCTTGCATATTCCCATGAAGTACTTGAGAACATCAAACACACTACAATAGAAGAAGTCATTAATGATGTCAAATCAATTTCATGGGATGAAATCATCGATGACTCATTCAAGGTAAGAGTCAGAAGAATAGGAAACGGGCCGATAGCAAGAAACGAACTGGAAAGAAACATTGGGGGCATCATAAAACAATCATCTAACATGCCAGTATCACTTGATAACGCGGCATATACAATCAAGTTAATATTCACTAATCCGACAGAACATATAAATGAACATAAGGAAGTATCCATATCAAAATACAATAAGATAATAATAGCAAAAAGCATAGTCCAGCAGGATAAGAAGCATTTCTTCGACAACAAGCCACACAAAAGACCATACTTTCACCCGGGATCAATGAGTCCGAAACTGGCATTATGTATGGTCAACCTGGCCCATGTACATGAAAATGACGTCGTACTCGATCCATTCTGTGGAACAGGTGGAATACTCATCGAGGCAGGATGCCTGAATACAAGGCTAATAGCCAGTGACCTTGAAAGACACATGGTTGAGGGAACAAAACTAAACCTCGCCGCTGAAGGATTTAAGGACTTTGAAGTTTACTGGGAAGACGTCAGAAAATTGGAATTAGATGAAATGGTAGATGCCGTGGCAATGGATCCTCCATATGGAATATCAACCACACTAGGCGGTCTTGATACCAAAAAACTTTATCATGAAGCACTCATCGCAATAAGCAAGTACCTCAAGGATGACGGATACATATGTATGGCAAGTCCCCACTACATAGACTTATATGAAGTAATAGAGGATACTCCACTTATGATACTGGAACAACATTCAATAAGAATGCATAAAAGTTTGACTAGAATAATAACAGTTTTATCAAAAAAATAGGTGATAATAATGTTTGAAAATCTAAGAATACTGGATACAACTCTAAGGGATGGTGAACAAACACCGGGAGTACTGATAACATCCAATGAAAAATTAAAAATAGCCCTTAAGCTTGATGAACTAGGAGTGGATGTAATAGAGGCAGGCTCTGCAATAACATCCAATGATGAACAAAAAAGCATAAAGGACATAACCGAAAACAATCTAAACGCCGAAATCTGTAGCTTTGCAAGACCACTGAAGATAGATATTGACACGGCAATAGACTGTGACGTAGACAGCATTCACCTGGTCATACCATCATCTGATTTACACATCCAACAGAAACTAAGAAAATCACGTGAAGAAGTAGAAAAGATGGCAGTTGACGCTACAGAATATGCTAAAAGTCATGGATTAATTGTTGAATTATCAACCGAGGATGCTACAAGGACAAGTGTGGATGACTTGAAAAAGCTATACACTAAGTGTATTGATGCCGGCTGTGACAGAATATGTGCATGTGACACGATAGGATTACTAACTCCTGAAAGATCCTATGAATTCTACCATGAACTTTCATCATTGGCAGTACCTCTTAGTGTGCACTGTCACAACGACTTCGGACTGGCCGTTGCAAACACACTAGCTGCACTGCGAGCTGGAGCAACACAGGCACACGTAACCATAAATGGGCTAGGGGAAAGAGCAGGAAATGCCTCCTGTGAAGAGTTAATCATGGCAATAGAATCATTGTACAATGAAAAAACACACATAAACACGGAACTTTTCTATGAAACATCACAACTGGTCGAAAGAATATCCGGCGTAACCCTACAGACAAACAAGGCAATAGTCGGAGCAAACGCATTTGCACATGAATCTGGAATACATGCCGATGGAGTGCTTAAGAATGCAGATACCTATGAGCCAATGAAACCAGAAAAGGTAGGTCACAGAAGAAGATTCATCCTTGGAAAACATGTGGGAAAACATGTCATTCATGAAAAAATCAAAGAAACAAAAGTTGACGTTACAGAGGATGAACTAAACCGCATATTCGAAAGGGTAAAATCATTATCCGACATGGGAAAAACAGTAACCGACGTTGACCTGCAGGCAATAACCGATGAAATACTAAGCATAAACCCTGAGGATTCACTTATCTTAGAAGAATACACAACAGTATCCGGAAACCGTATGACTCCAACAGCATCAGTAAAGGTAAACATCAACAAAAGAGAAAAAATAGAAGCCGGTGTAGGGGTAGGACCAGTTGACGCGGCAATAGAGGCAATAAGAAAAACAGTGGCGGATACCGCTGATATCACACTCGAGGAATACCACGTGGATGCAATAACCGGTGGAACAGACGCCCTTATTGATGTACTTGTAAAACTCAAGCATGATGATAAGATAATAACATCACGCAGTACAGAACCGGACATCATCATGGCAAGTGTAGAAGCATACCTTAAGGGTGTAAATAAGATACTTACAGATAAAAAACGGGGATAAATATATGCAAGACTTACAGGATGAATTGCTCTCAGGATATGATATAAAGGTACATGCCTATGAAGACTGTATCATTGATGATATACCCTCCTTTTTAAAGGAGATTGATAAGATAACTATACTCAAGGAGGATTCTATAATACAGCTATTGGACTGTGACTATGTCTGTGGAATGAGTCATCTAAGACAGGCAATAAGTCAGGCGATAAAGG
>ODAJ012117469.1_pt1 | contig 23250 bp, 20 predicted proteins | sample 1539241 | NCBI WGS metagenome assembly ODAJ01 (sample SAMN02144231, study PRJEB22623) | gut metagenome | biome: sheep rumen | host: Ovis aries | place: New Zealand | reverse complement strand
TTTTCATCTTCGATATTCTGATAAATGGGTAAATCTTTTCGTCCGAGTGTTTTGATGATTTTGACAAAGAGGCTGATGCCGACGCATAAAAGCAGCACGGCAATGCCCAGAAGGATAATCAGAAATACACCGAATCCCCCAAAGCTCTGAAAGTTGTAATACGATACAATAAACAGGCCAAAGGCAAGCACCATAATGATGTTTTCAATAATCAAAAGATATCGAACCCGCTGGATACCCGTCTTCTCTTCTTTCTTTTTCTTTTCCCCGCGTTCGCTTAAACTGTCAGCCGGCGGATTCGACAGAAAGGGCGATGCCCCCTTCTTTTCGTTTTCGCTGTTCCCCATTCCACGTAACCTTCCTGCTATTTCTTTCGTAGTAAATTTCTTTAGAAACCCTCTGCGTCAGGTGTTAAACACAAGTACCGCAAGTTTTGAAAATGAAATTTCCTCGGTGACGATACCCTCAGGATGTTCCCCCGCAATATAATCCAGATAATCTTCGATCTTCATGACTTCGCTTTTGAAACGGACGGTTTCGCCGCTCTTTGTTTTCGCGGTATAAGGGATGTCCACTTTCACTTTCATTTTCAGGGTTTTACAAATCTGAAAGAGAAAGGAATCCTTCGAAAGCGTTTCAAAATGCTTTGCAAACGTGATATCGCTTTCCTTTGCATCGGGAATAAAATGCTTGTTCACGATGGTTTTGATTTTAAACGGGACCTCGTCCCAAGTAATCATTTCCTGATAGGTCATGCGGCCGCCGATGTAAATCCGGTTCGTATCCTGCATGGCGTATTTAAAGGATCGGTCCAACGTATCACTCATTCTTTTCGCCCGTCATGTCAATGAATTCTATGCCTCCGCCGGTAACGTCCATCACGTCCCGTACGAATTCTTCCGTATATCCCGCTTCTTCGCAAAGTTCCTGTATGGTGATTTTACGAAGGTAATCTTCCGACAATTCCCTTGCCTTGTCCAAAACTTCATTGGCTTTTTCGGCCCACTCTTCGAACGCATCCTTCGAATGTGCATCATCGGCGATTAATTCTTCCATGGCCTTCATGATCATGGAAACAATCATCTCTTCCGCTTCGCTTGCGTCTTCTTCCTGTTCCACGACATCCATGGAGGAAGCAAGTGCCACGTTGCCTTCCCCGATTAAATCATCCAGCGGCACGCCCTGGTTTACATAAAGTCGCGCAAGCTCGGTAACACGGATCAGGTTTGCGGAAATATAATCATTCTTCGCCCGCTTGTCGCCGCTCATGGCCTTTACAAGCAGATCTTTCTTTTCTTCTTCCGTATAAGATTTTATTCCTTCAAGCTCTTCAAGATAAAAATCCAGATAGTTTTTTTCTTCGTCATTCATGAAACTTACTCCACGTGTTTATGCGTAAACAGATGCTCTTCGCAGTATTCGTAATTGCCCTTGCATTTCGAGCAGTAACGGAATGTCAGATTGGGATTGGACTGTTCCGTCTGTCCGCAGATGGCACATTTGTGATGCGCCTGCTTCTCTGCCGTTTTGATTTTTACCTTGTAATCGTGCTGTCTCTTTAACTCCCTCGGCGAACGGTATCTGCCTTTCTTGGTGTAGATAAAGAAAAGCAGCGTATTCAAAAGGGACGCTCCGATGGATACCAAAAGCAGTATTCCATGTGAGAAGCCGCCCTGCAGGAAACCGAAAACGATTTCGAATACCAGGATTCCCACATAGATAAAGCCCATAATCTTTACCTTGATGGGGATGACAAACATCACGTAAACCTTCATATCCGGATACATGATTGCAAAAGCAAGGAAGATGGACAGGTTGATATGATAAGTGCTGAAACAGCTTGCCACATAGGCGTAGAATGCGCTGCCTCCCATCAGCCACGGAAGTTCCGATGATTGCGAAACACCCACGGCTTCCTTGATAATCGGTGAATAGATAAAATCAATTAACTGCGCGTAACCGCTTCCGAAGGTTTCAAAATACACAAGCAGAAGAAATGCACCGAGTATGGTCAGTACAAAACCCGAGAAGAAATACACGTTAAACAGAAAACTGCCCCACGTTTTTTCCAGGGTTCTTCCGAGCGAATAATAGAAATACAAAACGATGATGGCAAAGAAAAGGCTGGTTTCTTCGGGCACCAGAATCCATGATACCAGTCTCCAGACCTGTCCGTGAAGAATGGCATAGGGATTTAAGTTCACAATGTAAATCCATTCCGGCTTAAAAATATTCATCAGGTATCCGAATCCGTAACAGATGATCAGATACAGGGGCAAATTGCGGATTGCGTATTTGCCGAATTTTCTTTCCAGTTTCACCAAAAAATGTTCCATAAACACTTTCCCGCTTTACAGTTCGTATGGTGTTACCTGGTATACGTAGTAGTTTAACCAGTTCGTATACAGGTTCATGCTGTGGCTTCTCCAAAGAAGCAACGGCTTATTCTCCGGGTTGTCATCCGGATAGTAATTGACCGGGATATCCGGGTTCAGTCCCTTGTCCTTGTCCCGTTTATATTCGTAATCCAGCGTATAACGGTCGTACTCGGAATGTCCGAAAACGAAAATCTGCTTTCCGTCTTTCGTCATGCAAAGATATATGCCCGCCTCATCGGATTCGGAAAGCACGATTAAATCTGGACAGTTATGAATATCCTCCGCACTCACTTCCGTGTAACGGCTGTGCGGTGCATAGAACTCATCGTCGAAGCCGCGAACCAGGGGCTCTCTTCTTTTCATGACGCGATGTTTGTAAACGCCGACCAGTTTCTTCGGCAGCATTCTTTTATTCAGGCCGAAATGATAATAAATGCCCGCCTGCGCACCCCAGCAGATATGGAAGGTGGAGGTGACATTGGTCTTTGACCATTCCATAATCCGGCAGAGTTCCTCCCAGTAATCCACTTCTTCGTAATCAATCTGTTCCACCGGAGCGCCGGTGATAATCAGTCCGTCAAACTTCCGGTCACAGATTTCGTCGAAATATACGTAAAATTTGTTTAAGTGAGAGGCCGAAGTATTTCGGGACACATGACTTCTCATGGTAAGAAAGGTGACGTCCGTCTGCAGCGGGGAATTCGACAGAAGGCGGAGAAGCTGCAGCTCCGTCTCCTCTTTTAAGGGCATCACGTTGAGGATTGCAACCTTCAGCGGACGAATGTCCTGATGTCCGGCTCTGTCCTCATCCATGACAAATATATTTTCATTTTCCAGGATTTCCTTTGCAGGTAAATCATTCTGTGTACGAATCGGCATTTTACGCTCCAAAAAACCTTTTTTATCAAAAAACAATCAAATTATTATAACATTTTTCCATAGATTTTACAATGTGGAAGGAACATTATAACGCGCAAGAAAATCATCTTCCGAAAGAATCGGAATCCCCAGTTCTTTCGCTGTTTTGTTCTTACTGCTTGAGGAGGTTACGTCATTGTTGATCAGGCACTCCGTTTTCGACGAAACGCTTCCCGAAACCTTGCCGCCCATGGACTCGATCACTTCTTTCAATGCCGCCCTGTCTTTGAAATGATTTAGGGAACCGGTTACCACGAAGGTTTTACCGGTAAGACTCGCATTCGCATTCTCCTGCTTTGCCGCAATGTTAAGCTCCGGAAGAAGTCTGTCGAGTTCCGCCGTTCGCAGGGGATTTTTAAAATAGTTTACATAACTTTCCGCGATGACCGGCCCGACACCCTCTATTTCACTGACTTCCTCAAAACCTGCCGCACGGCATTTCTCAATTTCCTCATCAAAATGTCTGGCAATCAGTTTGGCATTTGCCACTCCGATGCCGGCGATTCCAAGCCCGTAAAGCAGTTTGCCGAGCGTCGTATTTCTGGACGCTTCGACGGCTTTTACAATGTTTTCGTAGGATTTTTCCCCGAATCCTTCCAGGTTTACAATCTCGTCCTTATGGCGGTCCAAGTGGAAGAAATCCGCATATTCTTTGATGAAACCGCGCTCCGTAAATTTCTCCACGGTCATTTCCGAAAGGCCGTCCACGTTAAGCGCTTCCCTGCTTACAAATAAGCTTAAGGCTTTCACGCGTTTTACGGGGCATTCCGGATTGACGCAGTATAACGTCTTTGCTTCGTTCTGTTCCCGGATCTGCGTTTCCTTTCCGCAAACGGGACAGTTTCCGGGGATTTCGATATTGTCGCTTCCCGTTAAGTTTTCGGCAATCTGCGGGATAATCATGTTGGCCTTGTAAACAAGGATTTCATCACCCACGCCGAGACGAAGGGCGCGCATCACGCTGATATTGTGCACGGATGCTCTCGATACCGAGGTGCCTTCGAGTTCCACGCTGTCGAAAACCGCAACCGGATTAATCAGGCCGGTTCTGGAAGGTGACCATTCGATATACCTAAGATGTGTTTTCGCCACCTCATCCTGCCATTTAAAAGCAATGGCGCTTCGCGGGAATTTGGCGGTTCTTCCGAGGGATTCGGAATATGCGATATCATCATATGTCAGAACCAGTCCGTCGGAAGGGATGTCGTAGGTTTCGATTTCTTTTTCAAACCATGCAACGGCATCCTTTACGGTATCCTTGTTCACGCGTCTGTTATAGACCGTCTCGAAACCGAGCCCCTGCAGGAATTCCATCTGTTTTTCCCTGGAGTCTTTAAAATCGACACCGGGAGCGCTCACCAGTGTAAATGCAAAAAACCGGACATTACGTTTCTTTGTAATCTCGTTGTTTAACTGTCTGACACTTCCGGAGCAGAGATTTCGCGGATTCTTGTACTGCTCCGCGGGATCGGTAATGGATGCGTTGATTGCTTCGAAGTCCTTATATCCGATTACGGCTTCCCCGCGCAGGATAAGTGTATCCGTATAGGCAATCCGAAGCGGCAGATTTAAAAACATTTTTGCGTTCGGTGTAATGATTTCTCCGACCTCTCCGTTTCCTCTGGTAACGGCTTTGGCCAGTTCTCCGCCTTCGTAGGTTAATACGATGGTTAAGCCGTCCAGTTTCCAGGAAAGCAGACCTTCCCTGTCTCCCAGCCAGTCTGCAAGTTCGTCACGGCTCTTGGTCTTTGCCAAAGAAAGCATGGGGGATGCGTGTCTTTCCTTCGGCAGATAATCCACCGCCTCATATCCTACATTTGTAGTAGGACTTCCGGAAAGCACTACTCCTGTCTTTTCTTCGAGTGCCACCAGTTCATCGTAGAGCGCATCGTATTCAAAATTGCTCATGATTTCCTCGTCATCGGCATAATATGCCCTGGAGGCATTCTTTAAAAGTTTATGAAGTTCGAGCATTCTCGCCTGCTCTTCGGCCGTAATGTTTGCCATGTTACTGTCTCCGGATTCTTTATTGTATGATTCTGTCGTATCTTTTGATGCATACCCGCCGTATCTTTGGCGAATGTCTTACCGTACGTTCTGTCGCAAACTTCTTTCTTCCTCTGCCGATAGTTTACGATATTCGCCGGGCTGTAAATCTCCGAGAAGAATATTCATGACCCGGATCCTTTTTAATGTCACCACTTCGTTTCCGAGTTCTTTGCACATTCTGCGAATCTGGCGGTTTAACCCCTCCGTCAGTACAATATCGACGCTTCGTTTTCCGAGTTTTTTGATCTTACAAGGTTTGGTGCGCCGGTTTAAGTCTTTTAAAAAAACGCCTTTTGAGAACGCCTCCAAAAAATCTTTGGTAACATCTTTCTTTAACGTCACCACATATTCCTTCTCGTGCTGCGCCCTGCCGTGCATCATGCGGCCGGCAAGCGCACCGTCGTCCGTCATGATCAAAAGCCCTTCCGAATCCTTATCGAGCCTCCCCGCGTAAGTTAAAGACCCGGCATCCGGGAAATAGCGTTCAAGCGTTATCCCGGCGTGTTCGTCCTTTCTTGTGGTCGTTACGCCGACGGGCTTGTAAAATGCATAAAAGCGTTTCTTCTCAAGCGGCTTTACTTCTTTGCCGTCCACACAAACCGTATCCCGGTCCGTGACCTTTCTTCCGGCCGTGGCAGGTTCGCCGTTTACGCTGACTCGCCCCGCCGCCACAAGTTCGTCCGCCTCTCTTCTCGAAGAGATTCCGCACAGATTTATGTATTTGTTGATTCGTACTTCTTCCATTCTTTCCTTTCGGTCGCGCATAAAAAAAGGGCCTGCTCACAAGCCCTTTTATTATATCACAATTATGCCCGTTCCGCCACGGAATCACGCGGAAACTCTGCCTTTTATTCTACGTATTCGGATTTCACGTAAGCGGTCTGTCCGTTGTATTTTACCTTGGTCCAGCCGTCGCTTCCCTTCTCGACGAATTCAAGCTTTGTACCGGCTTCCACCATGGCGATGATTTTACCGTCCGTAGAAGCTTTTTCGCGGATGTTCACGCCCTCTTTTGCGGTAACGTATTTTGTTCCGGGATCGGAACCGGTTCCGTCATCCACAACCTTTAAATAGTCGGAACGGATATATCCGTCGCCGCCGTTATATTTGACATGGCTCCAGCCGTTTAACAGTTCCTCCACCCGTTCCAGCTTCGTACCGGGTCCTACCTGTCCTTTGATTTCTCCCTTTTCGGAAGCGGATGCTCTTACGTTGACCGTTGTGGTCGGTTCCACGAATACGGGACCGGTTACCTCCGGTTCGGAAGGCTCCTCGCTCGGCTCTTCGGAAGGCTGCTCCGTTGCCTTGATCTGTGCAAGGCGGACTGCCATTTCCTCATTTACCATATCGTCAAAGCCCTGCATGAAGGCTTTTAATTTCTCGTCGCCGTCAAGAATTTCGTTATAGGAAAGTGCCGTTGAATTGTATAAATCCTGCACTTCCTGTTTGGAGAAAGCCACATAGAAGTCTTTCATGACTTTGACGTCATTCTCCTTGCAGATTTTCGGATTGCCTGCCTCATCCGGACAGAAATAGAATCCGTATACGCCGGGAAGTTTTGCGTCATACCCCTTCATCTTCAGGTCATAATACACATGAACGTAATATGCGCCCTCCGCTTCCGCCTTCTGGGTATAGCAGACGATGTTGTCATATCGTTCGATATAATCGCTCATGACCTCGATTTTTGCCAGTTCGTTCTGATTGACGTTAAGCAGATATTTCTCAATCACGGAACCGTCATAAACCGCAAGTGCCCCGAAGTACTCTTCCATGACTTCGTTGACTTCCGGATGTGCGTTTTTCTCAAGCGCATAGTCTCTGCCGTCGGGAGAAAGCTCGACTTCTTCCTTGCCTTCTTTGGTCATGCGGAGTTTCTCATCCCTGATATCCGCCGCTTTAAAGACAATCAAAGCAACAGCCGCAACGATGATTGCGAAAACCAGAGTTGCGGTCAGGAAAAAGTGTTCGTCTACGAACGCTGCTATGTGCTCTTTTACGGATAACTTCTTTTCTTTCTTCATGGTAAATGCACTCGACAGGAATCGAACCTGCATTAACGGCGTCGGAGGCCATCGTTCTATCCATTAGACTACGAGTGCCTGGTAATATGTTACAAATTTATTACAAGCTTTTTGATTCTACCATAAACCCTATTCTTTGTAAAGCAGTTTGTACCCCTGTTCATGCCAGCACTGCTCTGTTCCGATCTGATCCACGGAAGCGTACCAGGGGCTCGGAAGAGCACCTCTGAATTTGGCATCCTTACAAAGCACATTGGCAACACCCTGTCCCTCGGAACCGGGCAGATAACACATTACGATTGCGGACCAGTCTTTCTCATAATCGGAGATGATGACGTTTCTTCCGGCAACAATCAGGGTCACAACCGGCTTCTTTAATTTCTTTGCTTCTTCGATGGCACTTCCGTTTCCAGGCAGTCCCAATGCTCCGCAGAGGTCCAGATCTTCGGTATCTCCGTTCCACTCCGCATAGGCCTGTTCTCCGACACAAAGCAAAACAACGTCTGCTTCCCTGGCACGGGAAGAATCCGTAATTACTTCGATATTATGCTTTGATGCAACCTGCTTTAATCCATCCAGAATCGTGGTAACTCCCGGGATGGATACCTCCGGACTTTCGTTCCATTCCACGGTCCAGCCGCCGCACTGCACTCTGGCATTGTCCATGGCGGGTCCGAGAACATATACTTTACTGCCGTTCTTTAACGGAAGGACGTTTTTATCGTTCTTTACAAGCACGAGGCTTTCTTCCACCGCGCGCTCCGCAACGGCACGGTAATCCGCACTGCCCGTTTCCGTTGCCTTGGTTTTAATATTCTCCATGAAGGGATCTTCAATAATACCCGCTTCGAGTTTTACCCGGATAATCCTTCTGACCGCATCGTTGACACGCTCTTTCGGGATGTCTCCGTTCTTCACGGCTTTTACAATATAATCCGCGCACTCCTCTGCCGTATCCACTTCCATTAACATATCAATCCCGGAATTGATGGCCTCTACAACCTGCTCGTAATAGGTTTTCTTCGAAGTATGCTGCACGGAGTTCCAGTCGCCGCAGACATATCCTTCAAAGCCCATTTCGTTCTTTAAGTACATAATGTATTTCTTATTCTCATGCATTTTAAGACCGTTTAGGGAACTGTGGCTGACCATGATGGTCTGCACTCCGGCTTCAATCTGTGCACGGTAAACATCGAGAAGCGCCTCTATTTCTTCTTCGGAAAGTTCCGCATTGCCGCGGTCGATCAGAAAATCTCCCTCACCGGAGCCGAATTTTACATTGCCGTCTCCGAAGAAATGCTTCGGGCAGACAACCATGCCCTGATCCAAAAGACCTTTCGAATAAGATACGCTTAAACTTTTGATAATCTCTAAATCGGAGCCGTAGGATTCGTAGGTTCTGCCCCATCTCGGATCGGTCGACTGTGCAACACAGGGCGCATAGTTCCAGAGCATATGGCAGAGTTTCGCTTCATCCGCGGTAATGGTACCGATACGATACATTAAATCGGGATCGTTTGCCGCACCGAGTCCGATGTTATGAGGAAAAATCGTCGCACCCACGCAGTAGTTTACCCCGTGCACATCATCCTGACCGTAGATAAAAGGAACACCCGAGTCGGAATTGACTGCCCGGTCCTGATAAACGGCAATTAAGTTTCTCCATCCTTCCGCATCCAGATGATCCACCTGGGATAAAATGCAGCCGAAATCACAGCGCTTCATCGTAGGTTCATCCACGGAGCTAAGCTGCACCATAACCATCTGGTTGGCCTTTTGGCGAAGGCTTAGATTGGACACGATTTCTTCCGCCGTCATATCGGCGTATGCAAGATACTGCTGCCCCGCATCCGCTCCCGAGTTATACGGTACGTACGGTTCCACGTGCATGCGGCTGCAGCCGGTATTGCCGATTAACAATGCCACGCTTAAAAAAGCTGCGATGATTTTCAGTTGGAATCTGTTCTTTGTTTTCATGCACATTATTATATCACAACTCCCCGGCAGTTTGAAAGTACTTCGCCCTGCCGGGGAATACGGCTAAGCCGCCTTAAAGGCCTCGGATGCCAGGCACAGTTTCTCCTCGTCTTTTAAATAACAGTAAACCGAATCGGACAGCACTTCCACGTCTTCCACCTGTGTTTCGTTTACTTCTTTTACCATCTCCTGCAAAGCTTCCCAGGTAATTCCGTCCTTTTTCGGAACCAGAATGACTTCATGTACGGAACTCGGCAGAATAAATAGATCCGCTCCGGTCTTTCCGGCAAAATTTTTTAAGACATCATCGTACAGAATGGCTGCCGCACCGAAAATCTTCGTCCGGTTTGAGAGGACATACATTCCGAATTCCTCTTCTTCCTCTTCGAAAACCTCTCCGATTCCTCTGGCACTTAAAAGCTCCGTCAAAACCTCCGTAATCGATTTTAACTCCGGTGTAAGTACCTTCGGCGTATTTTCCTTTGCCGCCTCATATAACTCATCCTCGGTAATTCCCCAGCTTTCCAGGTGGTTGTTATAAATCAGGATCGTTGCGTTCTCCATATCCTTATTCTCAAGAAGGTAATAAAATACGACGGTCATGTCCATTAAATCCCTGTGCGGAATACTCTTTAACAGTTCTTCGTTCTTTTCTTTGTTGATTAACTTATAGACAATCCTTCCTTTCGCCCTTTCATAGTCGAGGAAATCCCGGATATCGAAAAACTTCTCCCTGCTTCCCATACGAAAAATATCCACGATCCGGTCTACGATTTCCACCCACTCCATTCCGTTTAAGTAGGCTTCGTAATAACTTTCAAGATATACGGTCGGCGAGATTCCGTCACCTTCGGTATTAAAACTCATGCCCTTTAAAACAACGCCGTTGTTCTTTCTGACGTCATTGATTCTCACCTCAATCTTTTCGTCGAGCTTTCTTTGAACCTTTTCGGCCAGAACTCCCTGAAATTCGTCATAGGTCAGTTTGTTTAAAGTTACGTTCATAGTGTTTTCCATAGTGATGTTCCTTTCTGAATTGAAAAATAGATAGATAGAATTTTTTGCCTATGCACAGAACGTGCGCAGCGAAACAATCGAGTAGGGAAGATTTATCGCACCCTACTCGCGCGCTGGCTGCGTCCTGCGTAAGCAGGAAAATACATTACGCAGCCATGCGCATATACAAAAAGGCAACGAAAAAAATTTTTCGTTGCCTTACAAAGCCTTTTTGGAAAGATTAACCTAAGGAACGGATTATACTCTGGATAAGTACTCGCCGGTTCTGGTATCGATTTTAATCTTGTCTCCGATTTCAACAAACAAAGGTACGTTAACCTGTGCGCCGGTTTCCACGATAGCGGGTTTGTTTGCGCCGGTAGCGGTGTCGCCCTTAAAGCCGGGCTCGGTTTCGGTAATCTCAAGCTCTACAAACAAAGGAGGCTCGATTGCGAATACACTGCCGTTATGGGAACAAACTTTAACCATTTCGTTTTCTTTGACAAACTTTAATGCATCGCCTACTTCGTCAGCGTTTAATGCGATCTGCTCGTAGGTCTCGGTGTCCATAAAGTTGTACATGTCACCGTCTGCATACAGGTACTGCATATCTTTTCTGTCGATACGTGCGGGAGGGAATTTCTCAGTAGGTCTGAAAGTCTTCTCAACCACACCACCGTTTTTGATATTCTTCAGTTTCGTACGAACGAAAGCAGCGCCCTTACCGGGTTTAACATGCTGAAATTCTACGATCTGAAATACGTTTCCTTCAATTTCTACAGTAATACCGTTTCTAAATTCACCGGCAGAAATCATACTAAAATCCTCCTAAATATTACAAAACTACAATAACTCTTAAATAGTTTAATATAAGAGGCGCAAGATTTCAACCTGAAATTTTCAGATTAGGCGGTAATAATTGCCGATTCCTTCCGCTTTTCCCAAAAGGCAGAGGTCGGTCAGCTCGCACAAAAGTTCCGTATAAGAAATATCAAAACCGAGATTTGCAAGGCGTTTCTGAATCATTTCCATGCTTTGGGGTGTTTCTTCCAAAGCACGCATAAGTGCCGAAGGGACGGTCTTTCCCGCACCCTCCTTTTCGGGAGTGAGTACTTCCGGCAGGCCGGACAACGACTGCATTCCGAACGTTGCGGACAGGGCATCGAGAATCACACCGGGATCCGAAGCGATTCCGGCACCGTCCTTAATCAGCTGATTGCATCCGTCGCTTAACCCGTCCGTAATTCTGCCCGGGACGGCATAAATATCCCGGCCCTGTTCCAGTGCCTGACAGACCGTAATATAAGTACCGCTTCGGTGTCTTGCTTCCACAACCAGCAAAAGATCGCAAAGTCCGGAAATGATCCGGTTTCTTGCCGGAAACAGATTGCTCTTCGCAGCAGTTCCCGGCCTGTACTCCGAAATCACGCCGCCGTTTGCTATTACATCGCGATACAAAAGTGCATTTTCCTTCGGATAGATGACGTCCACTCCGCTTCCCAGAACTCCGTATGTATCACCTCCTCCCTCCAGCGCCGCCCTCTGCGAAGTGCCGTCAATCCCACGGGCCATTCCGCTGATAATCTGAACACCGTAACCGGCCAGGGTTTTCCCGAAAAGCTCCGCACATCGTCTTCCGTATTCGGAACACTCTCTCGCTCCGATCATGGAAACCGCCGGTCTTGACTCATCCGGAAGCTTTCCCCTGTAAAAAATCCCAAACGGCTGCATCGGAATATCCTTCAGCTTCTTCGGATAGTCCGCATCCCCCGTAAATGTAAAACGGATGCCCGCTCGAAGATATTTTTCATAAAGGTTTTCCGCCCTTTTTATGAAGGACTCCTCGTTCTTTGCATATTCCGCACCGATTCGTTTCAGATACGGAGCACTTTTTCCCCTGACCGGTTTGCCTAAACCGCACTCTCCTTTGGCCAAAAGTTTTAACAGATTCTCCATGCTCCCGGCATCCTCGTACATCGGAAGCAGTGTAGCGGATCCAATTCCGTCCACACAGTATACGGCACATGCAAGTGCCCTCTCTGTTTTTCTTTCGCACAAATCTTTATCCATACAAATCCTCCCTGATCCGAAAACCGATGGCTTCTGCAAGATGTCTGCTTTCTATGATTTCTTTTCCGTCCAAATCCGCAATGGTCCTTGCCACTTTCAGAATTTTGTGATACCCTCTGGCACTTAACCCGAGTACTTCATATGCTCTTTGCATATAGGAATTTGCCTTCGGATCCAGAATGCAGAATTTTGAAACATCTTTTGCTTTCATCTGCGCGTTGAACGTAATGTTCCCGTTTCGAAACCGCTTCTTTTGAATCTCCCTGGCTTTAATAATCCGCTTTCTTATGGTATCGCTGTCATCTCCACCTCTTCCCTCTCCCTCCAGTTCCTTTAATTTCAAAGGCTGTGCGGTCACGGAAATATCGATCCGGTCCATAACCGGTCCCGAAAGATGTGACATGTACCGTTTGATTTCCGACGGCGTACACCTGCATTTGTTCCTGTCCGGATAATAGCCGCAGGGGCAAGGGTTGGTTGCCACAACCAGCATAAAATCGGCCGGATACACAATCGTTCCGTACGCTCTGGAGACTTCGATGATTTTATCTTCCATGGGCTGTCTTAACACCTCAATGGCCGGTTTGGAAAAATGCGCGGCCTCGTCGAGAAACAAAACTCCGCGGTGTGCCAGAGAAATAACGCCCGGTTTCGGATACGTCCCGCCTCCGGATAAGGCCTGTTCGGTGATGGTATGATGGGGATTGCAGAAAGGCCGTTTCAGAATAATCGGCTCTTTTTCGGACAGAAGTCCGTTGATACTGTAGATTTTGGATACTTCCAGACTTTCGTTTACTTCAAGGGGCGGTAAAATGGACGGAATGCGTTTTGCAATCATGGTTTTGCCGGCTCCTGGCGGCCCGATCATTAAAAAATGGTGAAATCCCGCCGCCGCAATTTCGGCTCCGCGCTTCAGCCCCTCCTGTCCCCGTACTTCGGCAAAATCCAGATCGTATCTGGAATTCTCTTCTTTCAGAAGTTTCTTCAGATTTACGTGGTCGGCCCGATACTGCTTTGCACCTGCCTCACCGGTCAGAAACGAAATCAAATCTTTAAGCGTTTCCATGCCGATGACATCCACACCGTCCACCACTGCGCCCTCCTTTGCATTCCGGGCCGGCACGATACAACGTTTTAACCCTTTTTCCTTTGCCATGATGACACTCGGAAGAACACCGCTTACCGGTTTTAAATCCGCATTCAGCCCAAGCTCTCCTAAAAAAAGAATGTCCTTAGTCTTCTCGGCACTTAATAGTTCGAGGGATGTTAAAATTCCGACGGCAATCGGTAAATCCAACGCCGTTCCCTTCTTTTTTAAGTTCGCCGGGGAAAGGTTGACGGTGATTTTCTGCGGCGGCAGGCTGATTCCGATATTTTTCAACGCCACTTTCACTCTCTCTTTGGCTTCTTTTACCTCCCCTCCCGGCATGCCGACCATGTCAAAACCCGGCAGTCCGTTTGATACGTCGACTTCCACCCGCACCAGAAAGCTTTCCACGCCAAAAGGAGCGGAGGACATAACAACACTGTACATAGAGTTTCCTCCTTCTTGATTCATATTCTGTTGGATGTGGGAAAATTGTTATTTGTACGGGCAGACTCAGAAAAAGTCTGCCCGCATTGAAATCATGAATAATCAGATAAAAGATAAATTTCGAAACTTAGTTGCTTACGGTAACACCCTTTAAGCCGAGTTTCTGAATCATACCGATCGGATCCTGTGCGAATTCGACAAGGTTCTCCTGATCGATTTTACCTTCCAGATAAAGTTCGGTAAGAGCTTCGTCCATGGTAACCATGCCGGCACGACGGTTGGTCTGCATAACGGACATTAACTGGTGGGACTTACCTTCACGAATCAGGTTACGAACCGCATGGTTTGCAAGCATAACTTCGAATGCTGCCACACGGCCGCGGCCGTCTGCGGTAGGAACCAGCTGCTGGGAAATAACCGCTTCCAAAACGTTTGCCAGCTGTACACGAATCTGCTGCTGCTGGTGAGGCGGGAAAACGTCGATGATACGGTCGATGGTGGAAGCCGCACCGATGGTATGCAGGGTGGATAATACCAAGTGACCGGTCTCGGCTGCGGTAACGGCTACGGAAATGGTTTCGTAGTCACGCATCTCACCTACGAGGATGATATCGGGATCTTCACGAAGTGCTGCTCTTAAGGCATTCGCATAACTCATGGAGTCGAAACCGATTTCTCTCTGGTTAACCATTGCAACCTTGTGGATGTGCAAATACTCGATCGGGTCTTCCAGCGTGATGATATGAGCATCACGGTTGTTGTTTGCCTTATCGATGATGGAAGCAAGGGTGGTTGACTTACCGGAACCGGTAGGACCGGTAACCAGAACCAGACCACGCTTTCTGTTATACAAATCAACTACGGCATTGGGAACACCCAGCTGTGCGGGTGAAGGAATAACTGTATTAACGGCACGCATTGCCATTGCTACAGAACCTCTCTGACGGAAAACATTTACACGGTAACGTCCCAGGTTGGTAACCGCGAAGGACATATCCAGCTCACCGCGTTCCTCGAACATTGCTCTCTGATGGTCCGTCATAATCTGTCTAACGATTTCCATGGTGTCTTCCGGCTTCAGTACCGGGAAATCCATATTTAAAAGATGACCGTTAACACGCATCTTCGGAGGAAGACCTGCTGTTAAATGGATATCGGATGCTCTTGCATCCATGGAAACCTGTAAAATCTCTTCAATTCTAGGCATAATTACTGTCCCCTTTGCATATATTTTTTGCTGTATTTACGATGATGGTTTTCATCGGTACGGTTTCCCAAACCGCACATTTTATTATACCGTTAACACCTCTTTCTTTCAAGAGGTTTTCATTCGTTTTTCGTCTTCCCCTCTTCCCGGGATTTTATGTCCGATTCGGCATTCTCCTTCGGCTTTTGCCTGTATGCCCAGTATTTATTTAATATAAAATTCACAGGTGTTACTATAAAGAGATTGACAGCTTCCGCAATCAGTTCCGCCACCACGTGGGCGGTCAGGCCGGTGATTCCGATATTCTTTAAAAAAGTCATAACCGGACCGATCCGGTACTCCAGACCGATTCCTTCCATCCACAATGTCAGAAGGCCGAGATTTAAAGCAAACCCCAGTGCATACGCCAGATAGGTCTTTAACAGAACCTTCCACCAGACGCGTTTCTGTCTGGTACCGTCCTCTTTAAAAACGAATTTGCTGCTCAGCAGATATGCGGTGATGATGCTGACCGTAAATCCGATGAAACTTGCCAGCAGATAATGTGCTCCTATCAGACACAGAAGCGCATAAATTCCCTCGCTGATTAAGGTATTCGACACTCCGACAAGAAGGAATTTAATCACCTGGAATATGCTCTTTTTTATCCCCTCACCGGTATTCTTTTTTTCATTTGCCGTATTTTTCTCTTTCACCGTTACTGTTCCGTTTTATTTATCCCGCCTGTAAACGCGGATATAGCTTCCATCCGTCGACGAGGTGTAACCGAAATCGTTTTCGATATACTGCATAATCCAGTTTTCGGGGTCTTCCTGCAGATTTCCGTACCAGCAGTCCACAACGATTACATCCGGCTGTTTTTCGGGATAAAGTTCCCAGTATTTCAACAGTCGTTCGTCATAGGATGTCGGATCCACAATGGAAAAATGACAGATTTCGTTTTCCGAAAACAGATAAGGCGTGGTACCCGGTGCAAAGACCATGTTTGTAACAATCAGTACCTTGTCATCTTCCTTCACATAAGCTTTAAAATCGGCATAATCCGCATTGTAAATGTAGCAGTTCATGTAATCGGAAAGGATGCCTTTCGCGGGACCTTCCTTCATGATACCCCTGATATCGAAAAGCCCGGTAAGCTCTCTTCCCGCCTTGAAGGTAAGACCTTTTCCGAGCATCGCCGTTAAAATCATTCCGAGAAAAAGAACATGGATTAATTTCCTTCCCTTCTCTCCCGTCAGGCTTTTTATCGCAATTGCGAGAACCGGCAGGGAAAATACCACGCCCAGCATTCCGTGCGGAATCGCGTTGTAAAACTGCAGGTCGCTGATATAAAAGACCGCGAGTACCGAAATGACGGACCCCGTAAAACCGTACATGTACGGACGGATTTTTTCACGGAATTCCCGGTCTTCGAAAAAGGTTGACATAACTATTATTGTACAAAGCACCAGTACCAAAAGATGAATCTGCGGATATTCGTATCCTTTGCGCAGAACAAACCAATAAAAGCACTGTACCAGGTCCGAAATCAGAATTACAAGACAGGCATAAAAAATGCCGCCGGCTTTTTTCTCAAATTTGTTTCTGACCTTTTTAAGACAAAGGAAAAGAATGGCTGCAACCGCACAGATTCCTGCAAGCAATAATGCCGTCTGCCAGAGATACTGGATGCTTCCTGTGAATTTGCCGTCCGTGGAACCGGATAAATCATGCGTCAGGTCAAAGGCGAGCATGTTTTTTACATTTTGAATCAGTGTCGTAAATCCGATTCGCGGCACTACAATTAAGAGCCACACTCCTGCTGCCGCCACATCCGTTGCGATAAAAAGGGCAGCGTCACGGAGGCGGTTTTTCTTTGATTTAAAAAGAATATAGCCGATCGTAACCGGGAACAAAACAAGCATGGAAGGATAACTCAATACCTCAAGCGCCATGCCGACGGAGGAAAGAATCAAGAAAAAAACCTTCCCGGTGCGGTCTTTGTGCGTGTAATAATACTGCATCAGCGAAAGCACCATGACGGTAAAAAACCAGAGCTGCATGTTGGAAAATTCCGGTATTTCGATTAATTTCGGAACGGAATTAAAATAAAGAATTGCAAGAAGCGCCGCTTCCTTTTTGTCGGATTTCTTTTCCAATACCCGATAAAGCCAGAAAGAAAGCCCGGCCTGAATCAGAGTCGTAACAATTCGAAGAACGATTACCACCCCCGTATAAGTGCCGGTAATCAGATGCCAGATGAACATGATGCCGATACATAGAAAAGCAGATGTCTGGTGAGGCTCCCACATCTGCCCGAAAATCGCATCTCCGCGAAGATTCCTGTATGCCATCACAATCTGGTACTCTTCGTCCATGGTGTAATCAAGGAAAATCAGCTTGATGGCCGCAAGTCCGCTTAAGAGAAAAAGAACCGTAAGGAGAATATTCCATTGTTTCTTTTTTCCGGTATTTTCCATCACTCTTTTTCCCGCATTTCCGTGGAATCCGGATTCATGGCCGCACGTTCCTTAAAGACCTCATCGATAATGAATACCGGCCTGTTTCTCGCCGCATCCAGCACACGCCAGAGATACTCGCCCAGAATTCCGATCATCATAAGAATCAGTCCCGCAGACAAAAGAACAACACTCATTAAAGATGCCCAGCCTGCGACCGGAACACCCTTTGTAAAATATTCCACCAGCACCGAAACAAAAAGCCCGAGCGCAAAGAGATCGAAAATTGTTCCCACCACAATCATGAATTTGATCGGTGCATTGGAAAAACTGATCATCGTATCCATAACAAGACGGAGTTTTTTGGAAAGCGTCCATCTCGATTTTCCTTTTTCCCTGTCTTTGCGGTCAAAATATACCTTGTCGGTTTTAAAACCGGACCACATCACCTGCAGCGTCAGAGAGGAATTTTTTTCATCAAGCCGCTCGATGACTTCAATCACTCTTCTGTCGATTAAGTAGCAGTCGCATCCGCCGCTCGGCATTTCCTTATTTACGAATCTTCTGACCATCGCATAATAACGGTTTGCAAAAAATACCTTGACGAAGTTTTCATCTCTCGATCTGCGGATAGCCAGAACGACCTTGTTGCCCTTCTTCCAGCTTTCAAACATCTCGAGAATCAGTGTGGAATCCTCCTGCAAATCCGCCTGTTTCGTCACCGCACAGTCTCCGGTACATACGGAGAAACCGGCCAGAAGTGCCGCATGCTCACCAAAGTTTCTCGACAGTTTTACAAGTTTTACATGCTCGTCCAGATCCCGGATTTCATTCATGACTCCCCAGGAATTGTCGCCTGAGCCGTCATCCACCATAACGATTTCATAGTCCGGAACAGACGGAAAAATCTTTTCCTTCATGTCCCTGTACAGATCCATTAAGGTGTCCTCGTTATAATAAACCGGTATGATGATTGATAGTTTGCTCATTTTAATCCTGCTTTCCTATTTCCTTCAGATATTCCTCGTAATCGCGGATGTATTCGTTTCCGTCATAATGCCTGCTTGAAAGAACCAAAAGCACCGAATCCGCAGAGAAATCATACATATCTTTCCAAAGCATGGACGGAATATACAGTCCCATTCTGGGCCTGTTCAGTTCGACAATCATCTCTTCCGATCCGTTGTCCACGCGCACCTTGCTGGTTCCGCTTACATTGACCAGAAGAAATTCCGACTCCCGGTTCGCATGGCTGCCTCTTACCACTTCCGAATCGGAACCGTAGATATAAAATACCCTTTTTATATCAAACGGAATATCCATTCCGTCTCCTTCGATGACAACAAGATTTCCTCTCTCATCACCGAAATCCGCAAACTCTATGATTTTAATCTGTTCTTCGATTTTCATTGATTCCCCCCGGGCATTCCGTCCGTTTCCTCGGACCTCTCATTTGGCATACGAACGCAGTTAAAACCGGTTCAGCGCATCGATTACATAGTCCTGCTCCGTTTCCGTCATTCCGTTATAAAACGGCAGCGAGAGCACTTCATCCGCATCTTTTTCCGTAATCGGATAATCTCCTTTTTTGAAACCGAGATGCCGATAGCATTCCGAAAGATGCGGAGGAATCGGATAATGAATGATGCTGCCGATTTCTTTCTCTTTCAGATATTCGATCAATTCATCCCTCTGTCCTGTTGTAATCACAAACTGATGCCAGACGGCAGTTGCATTCTGCCGGATGGCGGGAAGGGTGATTTTGGGATTATTGATTCCCTTCAGATAACGGTTCGCAAGTTTGGTTCTTTCTTCGTTTAATTCATCCAAATGCTTTAATCTTACGGACAAAAGGGCTGCCTGCATTTCATCGAGTCTTGAATTCATGCCGACTTCCTCGAAATAGTAACGCTTTCTGCTGCCGTAATTTCGAAGCATTTTAATGTCGGATGCGATTTTTTCGTCATTTGTTACGATAGCGCCCCCGTCTCCGAATGCGCCTAAATTCTTCGAAGGATAGAAGGAAAAACACCCGATTTCTCCGAAGGTTCCGGTCATCTGTCCGTTGAATTTCGCACCGTGCGACTGGGCACAGTCCTCCACCAGTTTCAGTCCGTGTTTCTTACATATCTCCGAAATCCGGTCCATCCGGCAGGCCTGTCCGTACAGATGTACGGCTAATACCGCCTTCGTCTTCTCTGTAACGGCCGCTTCCATTTTGGAAGCATCGATGTTGTGAAATTCATCCGGTTCCACGAAAACAGGCGTTGCACCGTTAACGGTTACTCCCATCACACTTGCGATATAGGTATTCGCGGGAACGATGACTTCATCCCCTTCTTTGATTCCGAGAACGCGGAATGCCAGAATCAGCGCATCCAGCCCGCTTGCAACACCGACCGCATAATCCGCACCGGTGTATTCGGCAAATTCCCGTTCAAATTTTTCCACAGAAGGACCGAGGATATACCAGCCCGAGCGAAGAACGCCAACTGCCGCTTCTTCGAACTCTTTTTGATATCTTTCAAAACCTCTGTCCAGTCTGTTTGCTGTAATCTTCATTCTGCTTTAACCGACTCTTCCCGTATTTTATAAAAAGTCCGCCATGACATAATTGCTTAAATCCCTGCCTCTTGCAGTAAGCGCAATGCTTCCGTTCCCGGAAACCTTAAGCAGACCTTCATTCTTATGTTTTAAAATCGCTTCCCCGTAGACCTCGTTTAAATGCTGTCCGAATCTGTCATAAAAAGCACCGTCACCGACGCCCTTATTCATACGGAGTCCCAGAATCACGGTCTCCGCCATGCGCTCCCTCGGACCTAAAATCTCGCAATCGGTACGAAGATTTTTAAGTTCCGCGTAATCTTTGGTCTTAAGATAGTCTTCCATCGATTTCGTATTCGTATATCTGCGGTTTTCGATTAAGGATGCTGCGGCGATTCCGAATCCCGCGTATTCCTTCCCCGTCCAGTATGCGATATTGTGCCTGCATTCATAGCCCGGTACTGCATAGTTCGAAATCTCGTACTGCTTATATCCGTACTGTGCCAGAATCCGTGCAACACCCCTGTACATGCGTCTTTCTTCTTCCTCGGACGGAAGGTCTAAATCCATCCCGTAAAAAGGAGTACCCTCTTCCACAATCAGACTGTATGCGGAAATATGTGTCAAATCAAGATTTGCACACGCGGTTAACGTCTTTTCAAAAGAAGCATAATCCTGCCCCGGAATCGCATACATGACATCCGCATTGATATTTTTAAAACCTGCCGCCTTTGCAAGCTCCAGTGTCGTTAAAAACTGCTCATACGTATGAATTCTGCCGAGAATCTTTAACTCTTCGTCGGAAGTACTCTGCATGCCGATGCTTAAGCGGTTGATTCCGATTTCGAGATATTTTGAAAACGATGCCACGGTTCCCGGGTTCACTTCAATCGTAATCTCCGGATTTTTAAACCGCGCATGTTCTTTTAGTTTACATAAAATTCTTTCAATTTCTGTTGCCGGGAGAATCGAAGGAGTTCCGCCGCCGAAAAAAACCGAAGTAATTTCAATACTTTCGTCCTGTATCTCTGAAAAGAAAGAATCGATTTCCCAAAGCAGTTTGTTTACATAACTTTTTCTAACTTCTTCTTTGTACGGTCCGGATATAAAATCACAATACAGGCATTTACGAACACAAAACGGTAAATGAATATAGACTGCAAGTTCTCTGCCGTGTTCCATAATCTGCTCTTATTTTCCTTCGTCCAGTTTCAGCACGGACATAAATGCATCCTGCGGAATCTCCACATTTCCGACCTGACGCATACGTTTCTTACCCTCTTTCTGTTTCTCCAGAAGTTTTTTCTTTCGGGTAATGTCACCGCCGTAACACTTGGCAAGCACGTCTTTGCGGTATGCCTTGACCGTCTCGCGGGCAATAATTTTACCTCCGACCGCCGCCTGAATCGGGATTTCAAATAAGTGTCTCGGGATCTCTTCCTTCAGTTTCTCACACATCTTCCTTCCGCGCTCGTACGCCGTATCCTTGTGGACGATAAACGAAAGTGCATCCACTTCCTCGTGGTTGACAAGAATATCGAGTTTTACAAGATCGGACTGCTCATATCCTTTTAAATCATAATCGAAGGATGCGTATCCGCGTGATCTCGATTTTAACGCATCGAAGAAATCGTAAATGATTTCATTTAACGGAAGCTCGTATTTTAAAAGTGCTCTCGTCTCCTCCATGTATTCCATGCCAAGGTAGCGGCCGCGCCTTTCCTGACAGAGTTCCATGATGGATCCGATGTATTCTGTGGTTAACATAATCTCGGCGCTGACCACCGGTTCTTCCATAAAATCAATTTCCGAAGGATCCGGCAGATTGGAAGGATTGGTTAAGTCAATCACGGTTCCGTCGGTTTTATGCACCTTGTAAATAACGCCGGGTGCGGTGGTGACGAGGTCCAGATTATATTCCCGTTCCAGTCTCTCCTGTACAATCTCCAGATGAAGAAGGCCCAAAAAGCCGCACCGGAAACCGAATCCAAGTGCAATGGATGTCTCCGGTTCATAATTTAAGGACGCGTCGTTTAGCTGCAGTTTTTCGAGCGCATCGCGAAGGTCCGGATACTTGGCGCCGTCGGCAGGATAAACTCCGCAGTAAACCATCGACTGTACTTTTTTGTATCCTGGAAGCGCTTCCGTGCAGGGATTGTACGCGTCCGTTACGGTATCGCCGACCGCCGTGTCGCGTACATTTTTTATCGATGCCGTGAAGTAGCCCACCATTCCTGCCGATAATTCATCACAGGGAATAAACTGACCGGCACCGAAATAGCCGACTTCCACGACTTCCGCTTTGGCTTTCGTCGCCATCATAAGAACGGTACTTCCTTTGCGTATGGTACCTTCCATAATTCGCATGAAAACGATAACGCCGCGGTAGGAATCGTACAAAGAGTCAAAAATCAGCGCTTTTAAAGGAGCATTGGGATCTCCCTTCGGTGCGGGGATTTTCTCCACAATGGCTTCGAGCACATCGTCGATTCCGATTCCGTTCTTTGCGGAAATCAAAGGGCAGCCCTGCGCTTCAATCCCGATCACGTCCTCGATTTCTTCGATTACGCGCTCCGGCTCCGCCGAGGGTAAGTCAATTTTATTAATTACCGGAAATACATCCAGATCGTGATCCAGGGCCAGATAGACATTGGCAAGCGTCTGTGCCTCGATGCCCTGCGCCGCATCCACGACAAGAATCGCTCCGTCACAGGCTGCTAAGGAACGGCTGACTTCGTAATTAAAATCCACATGTCCCGGTGTATCTATCAGATTAAAAATATACTCTTCCCCGTTCTTAGCTTTATAAATGGTCCTTACGGCCTGGGATTTGATTGTGATTCCGCGTTCCCTCTCCAAATCCATATTATCGAGAACCTGTGCCTGCATCTCGCGGCTGGTCAGAAGTCCTGTTTTCTCAATAATCCGGTCTGCCAGCGTGGATTTGCCGTGATCGATATGCGCCACGATGCAGAAATTTCTGATTTTCGACTGATCCATTTTTAATACTCCCGAATTTCTTCTAAATAGACATTCTATTTTATCACATTTCCCCCTCATCACACAATATGAACCAGGGGGACGGGGTTAGTGGGCCATTTTTTGAAAAATGGAC
>ODAJ012075263.1_pt1 | contig 23250 bp, 20 predicted proteins | sample 1539241 | NCBI WGS metagenome assembly ODAJ01 (sample SAMN02144231, study PRJEB22623) | gut metagenome | biome: sheep rumen | host: Ovis aries | place: New Zealand | reverse complement strand
CTGCTAGCTCCACTTCCACTATCTGTACTGCTAGGCGTGTTGGTGTCTGTTGAACTGCTGCCTGGATTTACCTCACCAATCCATGCTCCACCAGTAATTTGACCTGTCTGGGTGTTTACTTCAGTCTCAGCTATACATTGACCGTTCTTATATTGACCATATAAGTTGTAAACTGCTCCATTGGCGGTGTATGAAGTTATGAATCTAGTTGATGTAGCACCTAACTGGATACCTGCACTACGGGCTACGCTATAAGCATCAATGGTAGCTTGACTGCCTGCATTTTGTCCGGATGTACCTGATGAGCTACTTCCTGATGAGCTGGCTCCTGAAGAACTGCCTGATGATGCTCCTCTGCTATTTGAGAAGACCTTATTTTTCTGTTTGGCTTTTGTTTTGGTTGAACTTTTCTTTGCTGTTTGTATATTATTTGAACTTACACTGTTGGCAGAATCTGCACCAATAACGGGGTCTGCACTATCTGCAGCTTGAGCTTCAACCTGTACCGGTTCAACATCCGTATATGAATTAGTTAAATCATTTGTATTGTTTATCTGATATGTTGCAGCAACAACACCTACTAATGCAACGATTGCTATTGCCAAAATTAATTTCGTATTCATATTAACCTCCACATAACTTAAATTAACAAATCTCATTAATATATATTCTACTGTATATTATATTTGTTAATGTACTAATTAAAGTATTCTATATTTTGTTCATATTTCTATTCAAATTCACATGTTGATTTGATGGATTATCCATTGATTACTTATCAGATTCCCTTCATCTTTATATTTGTTAAAATCTATAACATCATATATGCAAAGAAAAGGATATGTGAATCTGCCATTACACACCGACCATACTCCACGATGGCTTTGGAATAGAATGGTAAAGCTCTCCGGTGCCATAACTGAGGTAATACTGGAAGAATATGGTCATGAAGAGTTTTTAAACAGAATCTCCAATCCATACTGGTTTCAGGCATTCTCATGTGTAATAGGATTTGACTGGCACTCATCAGGTACCACCACAACGACATGTGGGGCATTACGTGCTAGTCTCTCACCGGAGGAACATGGAATAGCAGTCCTTGGAGGTAAAGGTAAAAATTCACTTAAAACACCCGGGCAGCTGGTTAATATGGGTGATCAATTCAATCTATCGGATAAGACAACCGATTACTTGGTAAGGTCATCCAAGTTATCTGCAAAGATTGACAATTCATGCATACAGGATAAGTACACATTGTATCAGCATAACTTCTTTTTGACAGAAGACGGAAGTTGGGCTGTAGTTCAACAGGGGATGAATCTGAACAACAAATATGCGCGTAGATACCACTGGATGAGTACTGATTTGGATGATTTTCTCTCAAATCCACACACCGCAATTGAATGTGACAAGAAGGAAGAGAATACTCTTGATATGTCCTCCAAGGATAGTAAGGAAGCAAGGGATATAAGTGTTGATTTGATAAATGATAATCCTGAACACTTAAGAACATACTTCAGAAGAAAGGATCCCCGGCAAACGCTTCTCAGTGACTACTTCGACTTGAACTCTGATGAAGCTGATCCGACTTCATTCAACAGTCAACCCAACTTCACGATGCCATCACATCATCCTGTACTTGATATGGATTTATCCGACAGGGAATTCGAGGTGCTTAAGAATGCCTATGAAGTGCAGCCTGAGGATTATAAGGAGCTTATATCACTCAAGGGTATTGGTCCTAAGAAGATACGTGCATTGGCATTGATTAGTGATCTGGTCTATGGTAAGAAGGCAAGCTGGGAAGATCCGGTCAAGTATAGTTTTGCACATGGGGGTAAGGACGGCTTTCCATACCCTGTGGATAGGGAGGTATATGACCATTCGATACAGACGATAAAGGATTCGATTGACCAGTCAAAGCTTGAGAATAAAGAAAAGCATGATGCGATAAAAAGATTGACAAAATATATACAGTAAGTTATTGAAAAATAGTAGTGATGATTAACAAATAATGATTATGGTGATAAGATGGATTGTATAGAAGCACTTAAAACAAGAAGAAGCGTAAAGAAGTTCAGCGACAAACAGATAAATGATGATGACTTAAAACAGATACTGGAGGCAGCATGTAACGCTCCTAGCGGTATGGGATTACAGTCTCCTAAGATAATCGTGATTCAAAGAAAGGATATCATTGAAAGATTCTCCAAGTGGAACCTGTCATATTATCCTGATGATATTAAGGACAAGCTTGATGACTATGACCCATTCTATAATGCTCCGACGTTGATTATAGTACTTGCCGACAAGAACATTCCTACATGTGTTGAAGATGCATCATTAACGATAGGTAACATATTGAATGCCGCTACAGGTCTTGGTGTTGGGTCCTGTTGGATTCATAGGGCTCGCGAGGAATTTGATTCTATTCAGGCAAAAGAGCTTCTGAAGGTATGGGGATTATCCGAGGACTACATCGGTGTGGGCCATGTGGTATTGGGTTATCCTGCAGATGATTATGAAGTTCCTAAAAAGAGTATTAAAGAGGATTACGTGTTATATGCTGATGAGTTGATATAACACCATTAACTTTTTTTTATGAAAATTTTGATTTCAGTTTCCATGTCGTGGATGATTCTACCTCTTCTTTGAAGTTTTTAAGTTTCTTGTTTTCTTCTTCCAGTTCTTCGATTCTTGCGTTTAATGACTCTATTTTTTCCTTTAGTTTCCTGTTTTCATATTCATAGTCTTCATTCTGAAATATTACCTGTCCCAGTTCCATGGTCATCTTTTTATAGTCGTTTGTTTTGGTGTCGAGTTCGTCTTGGATTATCTTATTGGTGTTTTCCAATTCCCTTATTTTATTTTCCAGTGTTTCTATTTTTTCTTGGTTCATGTTTTTTATATTTGTTTTTTGTTATGTATTTATTTTATCAACCTTACTTTTAGGTTAGCCTAAATTTATATACTAGTAGGTATAAATCTATTATATAACACTGGTTTTTTGTAATAATTATTTAATCAATTATTTTACAATAATTCATTTTTATTCTTAACATATTCCAGCTAATCATCCAACGAAAATGATTATTCAAATTAAACAAAGGAGGCAAAAACAATGACAAAAATCGTGGAATTCAAAGATGTAAGCAAAGAATACATAACTGGAAAAAACATCCTAAAAGCAGCAGACAATTTAAACTTCACCATAGACAAAGGTGAATTTGTAGTGATACTCGGACCATCAGGAAGCGGAAAATCAACACTCCTTAACCTATTGGGAGGACTGGACAATCTAACAAGCGGAAAAATAACTGTTGATGATGAGCAAATATCAGGATACAACGAAAAACAACTGACCCATTACAGGGCAGAGAAGGTAGGATTCATCTTCCAGTTCTACAATTTAATACCAAACCTGACGGCAATAGAAAACATAGAACTTATAAATGACGTCATAAAAGACAAGATAGATGGAATGAAATATCTTAAGCAGGTAGACCTAGCCGAACATGCCCATCAATTTCCATCCGAACTATCCGGGGGAGAACAGCAGAGAGTATCAATAGCACGTGCCATATCAAAACAGCCGGCTCTATTATTATGTGACGAACCGACAGGAGCACTTGACTCCAAGACCGGATACAACATCATAAACATCCTGCTTAATCTGGCACATGAACACAACTCAACAGTAATCATAGTAACACACAATAATCAGTTATCATATCTGGCCGATAGGATAATCCACCTGAAAAACGGACAAATAGAAGACATAGAAATAAACAAAAATCCAAAGTCAATAGATCAAATAGAATGGTGAATACGATGTTAATAAAAAAGATGATAAGGGACATGAAAGAACATAAGATGCAGTTTATATCCATATTTCTGATGTCATTTCTGACACTCATGATCTATGCAGGGGTAGGTGCAGAGGCAACAGGCATACAGCAAACGGTTGATACGTTCTATGAAGATGCCAACATGGCTGACTTATGGATATACTCAGACAATATAGACAACTCGTCATATGACAAGATAAAAAGCATAGACTCAACACAAGACATTCAACGACAACTGATAATAACTACAACCGCCGATATGGAATCTGACCCCACGGTCAAGCTGCATTTTATAGAGTCAAACAATATCTCCAAGTACATGCCGGTAGACGGAAATGACATAGATATGAATGACGAGAATGGAATATGGCTGGACAAGAGATTTGCTCAGGCACATAATCTAAAAATAGGAGACAACATTACTCTAAACTATAACGGTTTAACTATTGAAAAAACAATCCGTGGACTCGGTTATTCGCCGGAATATGTCTATGAACAGTCAGATGAAAGCATCATTCCCGACTTTAAACTGCAGGGATTTGCATACGCTTCATATAAGGCATATCCAACAGACAACATTCCTTATACGACGTTGCTTATAAAAAGCAACGACTCCATAGAGTCATACCAGGAAAAAATTGATGATAATGTAAATCTTAAAAATTATACTCTGATGCCATTCAAGGACCACAACAGCGTACTTCAATTCCAATCAGAAATCGATCAACATAAAATGCTCGGTAGCATGTTTCCAGTAATATTTGTAGTGGTTGCCGTATTGACGTTGATTACGACGATGACTCGTATAGTATCTCATCAAAGAACTCAGATTGGAACATTAAAAGCTATCGGCTTCTCAGATAAATCATTGATATATCATTACATATCCTATGGATTTTATCTGACAGTAGCAGGAAGCATACTCGGATTGATAATTGGAGTAAATACATTGCCTTACCTGTTTTATCCATCAATGAGTTCATTCTATACTCTTCCCGAGTGGAAATCTGCATTTGACGTGTCATTTTTATATGTGGCCATATTATTAATAGCTGTCTCGGTACTCTTTACGTACCTATCCACCAAGAATATTGTACGTGAAACACCAGCAGAGGCACTTGAGGCCAAGCCACCAAAGATATCAGGTAATTCAATACTTGAAAAGACCAGATTTTGGGAAAAACTCGGATTTAACGAAAGATGGAACATCCGTGACATCAAAAGAAATAAGATAAGATCCCTTGTGACAATTGTCAGTGTAGTTGGATGCACTATACTTTTAATCTCAGCATTTGGCATGTCTGATGGTATGAGTGACCTAAAGACCTGGCAATATGGTACCATAAATCATTATGAAACTCAACTGATTATAGATGACAATGCAACCATACAACAGATTGATGAAGTAACTGCTAATGTTAATGGAACACAGGTGATGACAGCACCGATAGAAGTCAAGGCAAACGACATCAAAAAGACAGTCAACATAAATGTCTACAATAAGACGTCTCTAATAACGCCTACTGATGAGCACATGCACCAAATCGAGCTTCCTCATGAGGGTATCACGTTAAGTCGAAAAACAGCCGAATTATTGGGAGTAGAAAAGGGAGATAGTATACAATGGCATATATACGGTGAGGATAAATGGATTAACTCGACCATTGATGAAATAAATGCAGATCCATCCAATCAAGGAATAACAGTCACTCAGGAAAAACTTGAAGAATTTGACTATAACTTCACTCCGACAATGATTGTCACGGATAATTCTGTCAATAAAAGTTATGATGGAATATCTGCCATATTTACAATAGATCAGTTACAAAACAGTTGGGATGACATGATGGAATCAGGTAATCTCCTGATAGCAATACTATTGATATTTGCGTTGCTCTTATCGGTTGTAATGCTTTACAGTTTAGCCTTGCTGTCATTTACTGAAGTGGAAATTGACCTTGCAACACTTAAGGTTCTCGGTTTTGGAAGTAGTATTATACGAAGGATGTTTCTTACCCAGCAGGTATTCCTATCTGTAATAGGATTTATCATAGGAGTTCCTTTGGGTTATAGGGTTCTGAGGGTTATGATGGATTCATCAGGTGATACCTTTTACTATCCCATCAACTATAATCCGGTGACTATTCTTCTTACATTTATCTGTGTTATAGGTTTAACTGTGGTTGTAAATATATTGTTAAGTCGTAAGATTAAGGAGATTGACATGGTTGAATCTCTTAAAAAATCAAGAGAATAACTTTTTTCTTTAATTCTTTTTTATTTTTGAATATTAATAGCATTTCTTTTTAATCATATACTATTCAACATTATTCTTTTATTTTAATCAATTAATTATAAATTGTATTTTATTAAGTTCTATTGTATATAGCATTTTTTAATCAATGATAATTATACTAAAACTTATTATATATTTAAAACATAGATTTAATTGTTTAATTAAAGATAATTAAACACAATTTATTCAATTGTTAAAAACTTATATATTTGTAAACTTATTTGTATTGGTTTTTAGGAGTATAAACCATTGCATTTAAAGTATCTCTGAAATGGAATTATATCCATTTCTATTATATCCTATAATGTTTAATAAAGAGTTCACTCTCTTTATTATTCATTTGAGTGGGACTATTTTTTGTCATCATTTTTTCAGTCATGATTATTTCATTATTTTCAACAAATTATAAGTATTACATTTTACATATATTATTATTACAAATATTATGATAAAGCAAGACTCATTAAAAATTTTCATCAAGGACTTTGAAAAATTAATAAAAAAAGAAAAACGAAACAACAAGCCGATACGTGGGCAAATAACTAATATTAACGATGATATATTAGAAGTTTCATTATATAAGCCATCCAATATATCTCCTCATACGACAGTGGAGATAAACAAGATACAGGCACAAATAATTAAAAACAACAGAAAAAACCTGAAAATACGATTGAATAAAAAATCCTCATTCTATAAAAATCAGGAAATAAAAATAAACAACCTCCAGAAGGATATAATCATATTAAAACTTGAAAACCTTCTGGCTGCTATAAAGGACAATAAACTAAACCATAGGAACCTCGAAGTGTTGGAGTCAGTGATAGACAACTACCAGAATACCTATGATGACAGACAATTTACTGTAAAGTCATTAAATGACAGACAACAGTTAGCCTTGAACAATTCCATATCTACAAAGAAGTTTCATATCATCAAGGGACCACCGGGAACGGGTAAAACTCATTCGATAGTGGAGATAATCAAATATCTCTACCGTAAAAACTACAGGATATTAATCACCACCCACACTCACATAGCTATAGATAACATCCTCGAGAAATTGGTGGATATACCAAGCGACAATATCCTGCGAATAGGAAGTAAAGATAAGATAAATCCAAAACTATACGGATATCACATAGACTCCAAGATAAAAAAACATCCATCATATGATCTTATCAGGCAACTGGAATTAAAAAATAGGGTACTCGAAAAGGACAGGAAAAAATATGATGAATTATCTGGGAATGATGGCTATGTAATTGTAAAAAGAAATAATCATCCATCACTACTCAGACGCATAATTTCCAAATTTTATACCTTCAATAATATTGAATACTTAATTGATAATATTGATTATGATAAGATGAACATTAATATTCTTGAAGAGATATCTAATAATAACGATAGGATATATGAAATTAAAAATATTATAACAAAGGATGTATATCAACAAGCACAAATTGTAGCATCTACTGTATTGTCATCTTCATCAGCACTAACCAAGGATATGGAATTTGACTATGTAATCATGGATGAAGCAAGCCAGGTGCCCACATATCTGGCATTGATAGCACTTCTTAAGACCGACAAGTTCATACTCATAGGTGATGACATGCAGCTGCAGCCCATCACAATAAATCATGATTCAATGCTGACAAAGTCTATATTCAATCACATGATAGAAAAGTATCCCTATGACTACACATTTCTCAACATACAATACCGCATGAATCCACAGATATCCGACATATCAAGCAGACTATACTACGACAGCAACTTAAAAAGTCATGAAAGCAACATAAAAAAGAGGTTAATACTAACTGATAATTCCCATTTTCTTTTGGACGACTCGCCCGTAACACTTATAGATACATCAAATGTGGGATATTATCAACTTAATAGTGATGGGGGATGCATCAATGAACATGAAGCACAGTTGATTATTTCAATAATTGATGCTCTCGTAAAAAATCAGATATCCTATGATGAAATAGGTGTCATAACTCCATATAAGAAACAGAAAATGTACATGCAAGGATTGCTCAATGAAAAAGAGTTGGATGTTGAATGTGATACTATCTATAGATTTCAGGGTAGGGAAAAGGATGTCATAATAATATCATTCTGTAAAAGCAGCAGGAGTTTCTTAAATACTTTTCAAAAAAAGTTTTTATCACAGAAGAATCAATTAAATGTTTCAATAACAAGATCCAGAAAAAAATTAATAGTGATAGCAGATACATCACTATTGGACAGTTCATACAATATGAAAGAGTTGTTTGATTCAATATCCCTATTTGATACTATCTACTTGGAGGATTTATTCTTCTAATTCCTCTGTTTTCTCTGCAGCCACTAATTCCTTTACTTCTTCTGGGATTCTGTTGAATAATCTGTCTATCAAGCTCATGTTCTCTAGTTTACCCATGGCATATGAGTATTTTTCCAGCTTTTTAAGAGCTTCATTCAACTCAAATTGCTGTTTATTCAATACTTCCTGTGTATGTTCCTTCTTGTTTACGGCCTTTTTATACTCTGACAGTTGGTTTTCATATTGAATTTCCGCATTTTCAAGATTTTGTGCCAGTTGATTGTTTTCGGTCTGCAATTTTTTCCTTTCTTTTTTAAGATCCTCTATTTCTTCAAGGTTTTTCTTCTTGTCTGCTTGTAAGTCATTTACCTGTTTCTGAAGAATCTCATTATTTCTGTTTGACTTGTCAATATTTTCCTGAAGAAGCTTTTCCTTGTCGTTGATGTTTTCAATATCCTTCTTGTAGTCATTCAATTTTAGCTTTGCATCAGTTTTTTCGTCATTTAATTTTTTATTGTTGTCTGATAGATTTTCATTCATTTGGGTTAATTCGTTGATTTTTCTTTCAAGGTTATTTCTAATGTCTTCGGTCTGTTTTTTAAGGGTGCTTATTTCCGTCATGTTGCTGTCATGTTCTTCTTCAAGCTTTTTTACTTCATCGTTCAAGTGTTGAATTTCAGTATCCTTATGTTGTATTTGGGAATCTAATTGTTGTATTTTATTCTGGGATTCTTTCTGGTCTAATTTAAGCTGAGAATTTTCTTGTCTTAATTGATTTATTTGCTCTTTTAACTTTTCATTTTCATCAGGGTCTTGGTTGATGTTATTTACATAGTTTGTTATAGCGGTTTCGATCGCTTCACCCTGTTTCTTATATGTTGTACCATATAATTCTTCTATTCTATTTTGGAATTGATCCCATAATGAATTTTTAATTTGTATAGTTTTTCTTATAATCTTATCTTCAGACATTTCTATCAGATTCCCATTTTATATTGATATTATATTTATATTTAGTATTATTTTAATGTTGCTTTTTATGTTGACTTCTGTTTGGGATAACTTTATATAGGATAAAAAATATAACAATTGTTATATTATTATTTGAAATAAAATAAAATATTCATAACAATAACTTATAAAATACATTTAAAATAAAACATTAAATATATAAAACGAAGTGATATAATGGCATATGAAATAAAAAATAAAAAAAATATAGCAACAATAGGATTACATGTAGGACAAGAAGAAACTGACCAAACTGGTTCAAGGGCAGTACCTATATATCAAACAACCTCCTACGTATTTGATGATACAAAACAAGCAGCAAACAGATTTGCACTACAAGAAGGAGGAAACATATACAGCAGACTAACTAATCCAACAACCGAAGCATTTGAAAAAAGAATGGCTGCAATAGAAGGAGGAACATCTGCATATGCAACATCATCAGGACTATCTGCTATATTCTACACAATAATAAACCTTACACAAATAGGAGATAACATAGTATCTGCAGATAACCTCTACGGTGGAACATTCGAACTGTTTGAAAATACCCTAAAAGACTTAGGAAGAGAAGTAAAATTCGTAGACTCCCAATCACCTGATGAATTTGCCGCAGCAATCGATGACAAGACACGTGCAATATACGTTGAATCAATTGGAAATCCAAAACTGGATATTCCTGACTTTGACATAATATCCCAAATAGCACATGACAATGGAATTCCTTTAATAGCAGACAACACAGTAGGAATAGGCTCAGTAAGACCATTTGACCATGGAGCAGACATAATAGCAAGCAGTGCAACAAAATACATTGGAGGACACGGAACCACACTCGGTGGAATCATCATAGAAAAAGGTGACTTCAACTGGGACAATGGAAAATTCCCAGCTCTAACAGAACCGGATGAAACATACAACGGACTCAAATTCTATGAAACATTTGGACCAGCCGCATTTACAACAAGAATAAGAGCAGTACTAGGAAGAGATACCGGAGCAGTACCAAGTCCATTTGGTTCATTCCTATTATTACAAGGACTGGAAACATTAAGCTTAAGAATAGAAAAACATTCAGAAAATGCATTAGCAGTTGCTAAACACTTGGAAGCACACCCAAAAGTTGCATGGGTAACCTACTCCGGACTAGAAAGCAGTCCAAACCATGAAATAGCATCAAAATATGCTGAAAAAGGTTATGGTGGAATAGTATCATTCGGATTAAAATCAGGATATGATGGAGCAATACAATTTATTAACAATACCGAGTTACTATCATTACTAGCAAATATTGGAGATGCTAAATCACTTGTAATTCATCCAGCATCCACAACACACTCACAGCTAACTGAAGAACAACAATTAGCTACTGGTGTAACTCCTGATTTAATCAGATTTTCAGTTGGAATAGAAGATTTGGAAGACATCCTGGCTGATGTGGACCAAGCACTGGATAAAATAGAATAAATCTATTTTAATATTTAATCTCCAACATTTACTTTTTTTTCAATTATCGTTTAATTATTAATACTTTAAAAATATATACCATGAAATAAATAAAGAGTATTAATAATAAATTAATCAAGTAATAGAGGTGAGAATATGAGCTACGGTAAATCATTAGGTATAGTGAAAACACAATATTACCAAATCGATGAAGATATAGAACTCGAAATCGGTAATAAATTACAAAAACCTACTATTGCCTATGAAACATACGGGACATTAAACGAAGAAAAAAGTAATGTAATATTAGTATGTCATCCATTTACTGGAAGTGCCCATGCTGCAGGTTGGCATGATGGTGATGATAAGCCAGGATGGTGGAATACAATTATTGGACCTGGAAAACCAATAGATACTAAAAAATACTATGTAATCTGTTCTAATGTGATAGGTAGTTGTAAAGGTTCAACAGGACCTAGTGACATTAATCCTGATACTGGTGATTTTTATGCATTAAGCTTTCCTATCATAACAATAAAAGATATGGTAAATGTACAAAAAAAGTTGCTTGATCATCTTGATATAAAATACCTATTTGCTGTTATAGGCGGTTCTATGGGTGGTATGCAAGCATTGCAATGGTCAATATCCTATCCAAGTATGATACGTAATGCAATTGTAATAGCTGCTGGAGCTTATTCAACAACCCAACAAATAGCATTTAACGAGGTACAACGTAGAGCCATACTCGAAGATCCGTTATGGAATCAAGGAAATTATTATAACACTGATTCTTATCCAGAACAGGGATTGTCCTTAGCAAGAATGATTGGTCATATAACCTACCTTAGTAATGATTCAATGCGTGAAAAATTTGGTAGACGCTTACAGGACAAAGATCAATTCAGTTATAATTTCGACACGGAATTCCAAGTGGAAAGTTATCTTAAACATCAAGGATTTTCATTTACAAAACGATTTGATGCCAATAGTTACCTTTACCTTACTAAGGCTTTGGATTACTTTGACCTTCGTGTAAATAATTCACTTGAAGAAGGTTTGAAGTCCATTAAATGTCGAATGCTTATAATCTCAATATCTTCCGATTGGTTATATACACAAGAACAACTTGAAGAATTAGTCATGGTACTCAATTCAATCAACGTCGATGTATCCTATTCTAAGTTAAATTCTGAATATGGTCATGATGCATTTCTTATAGAAAATGGTCAATTGAATTATATCATATCAAATTTCTTATCAAAAGCTCGTGTAAAAGATGTAATGTCCAAGCAAGTGTTAACATTATCAGTTAATCAGGGAATTAAAGAGGCAGCTGAATTAATGTTAAATGAGAATAAAACACACATACCAGTACTCAATGATCAAAATCAATTGATAGGTATAGTAACTGCTTGGGATTTATCTAAAGCAATTGCTAAGGACTCAGATACTATTGATGAAATAATGACTAAAGATGTTTTAACTTGTTATGAAGATGACTCAATTTATGATGTCTCTTCCAAGCTTAAAGAACACAATATATCTGGTTTACCTGTAATTGATTCTGACAATAATGTAATAGGTATTATTACAACTGCCCATCTCTCTAATTTGATTTATAAGGATTAATCTATTTTATTCCTTATTGAATCATTATTGATTTTAATATTGACATTTTTTATATGTTGACTTCTTTGTTTCATTTGACATAGATTGTTGCAATCTAAAGTATCAAATGTTGAGTCAACTTTTATCATGTTGAATTTCATATTTTATTATTTATTCTTTGATGTATTTAAAGGTTTCTATGTTGGGTTATTATTTTCTTCATGTTGATTTTATTTTTCTATGTTGATTTTTCTATTTTTTCATGTTTATTAATGTTGTATTTCATAAAACTCTGACTTCAAGTATTTTCTTATTTATATAAATTATTTATATAATTCATTTGTTTTTAGCTCTTTTATTATCAGTATTTATTCAATTTAATGAATAATTGTTCAATGTTGTATTTACATTTTCATGAATAAAATATCCTATTAATGTTGAATTTCTATGATGAAATGATGCAATTATGATGAATTCAATGTTGTTTAAAAATTATTATGTTGATTTTGATTTAAGGTAATGTTTCATGGAAAAAATAATGTTGAATTTGATGAAACATCAATGATGACTAAATTTTTTAATGTTGAATTGTTGATTTTTAATGATTGTTTTATGATGAATTTAATTTTTGTGGCAAAAATAGTGACTATAACTATGATGATATTAAAAATGTTGGAAAATTATAAAAATCATATTAAAAATATATGGGTGGGGGTTAAGAAAGATGTAAATAATTCAATATTTACATATCTTCAAATCTGTCTTCAAGTTTTTCTAATACACCAGGAAGACTTGTGTATTCCATTTCATCAGAAGGTAATCTGTGAGGTTCGAATGGGCCATGTCTTCTCATGTAGTTAGCAACTTTTGTAGCGGTTTTTCTTGCTTCATCAAATGCTGGATCTGCAAACATGTCAACAGGACCGATTAATCTAGCATTACTTACTTGGAAACCAAGACCTAATACACGAGGTGGTCCGTCGAATCTTACTGGTCTTGCATCAGCTTCAGCACAAGGCATTAAAGGTCCGTTGTGTGATCCTCTCATCCATCCACTTACTAAGTGTGGGAATGCGAATGGTTCTGAAGTTTCTCCACCAGCAGGGAATCCTGATTGTGATCTTACGATTGCTACAGGGTCATCTTTTCCTATGTATTTACCAGCCATTAGGTTTAATCTGTCGGTACTTACGGCTGCTGCAATTTCACCGTCGGATCTTCTGAAGATTCTTTTAATTACGTATCTTCCGGTTGAACCGATTAATGCTAATAAATCATACATTTCATCAGGACAGGACATTGTAACTTTTCTGTTTTCAATTACATCATAAACTTCAAAGTCAAATCCACCGTGTAATGTAGGGTCAATAACTAATCCTGCAGTATTGAATGGGTCTGCAAACATTCTGAATAATGGTAAGTTAAATGCTCCTGGTTCTGTTTTATCACAACAGTAAGCAAAGACAGGGTCTGAGCCTCTTTCTTTAAATTCTATTTCTGCACTACCTGGACCCATACCTTTTATGTTTCCACTGAATGTGTCTGATAATAAGTCTTGACCTGCACCGTATAATTTTAAGTCTCTTGCAATTTCGGTTCCAGCCATGAAAGTATCAAATGCTAATTTGTGTACTTCTTCATTGTCTGGCCCGTTTGTGTGGGTCATGATCATATCAATGTCGTCACCACAGTTGGTTATGTAAAAATCGGTTAATAATCCACTTTCTTTAGCTTGTGCTAACATTTCATTACATTTGTCTTTAAGAGCTTGGTGTGTTACAGCGTGTCCACCTACACTACCAATATCTGCTTTAATAATACTTACAGTTGTTTTCATTTATTATACCTCCAAGGTAAATAATATTCTTCTTTATACTAGATTACTCTAGTCTTGTTTTAATTTTATAAAATATTTTTTTTGGTCTATAATATATGTTAAATCAGTATATTGTCTAAATCAAAAACATTATTTAACTTAAATCTACTCATAAAGGATAAAATAGTAGTATTCATGTATATATTACAGTAAAGCCCATTTTTTAATATTTTATCTAAATTATGAAATTATATAAGGTTATATTTATAATCCTTATGATATAAAATTTTGGTTGATTAAGGCTAGTTTATTATTTTGACCTTTTTTTATAATTTTTTTATTATTGCATCTGTCATGTCATATGTATTGTGATTACCACCAAGGTCCGGTGTTTGGACATTGCCCTCTCGGATAACTTCTTCAACGGCATTGTTGATTAGTTCTGCATCTTCATTTATTCCTAGGTATTCAAGCATCAATGCACTTGATAATATAGTCGCTATAGGGTTTGCCTTATTTTTTCCCGCAATATCTGGTGCTGAGCCATGTACAGGTTCAAATAATCCTGTCATATCTCCTATATTGGCTGACGGCAGAAGTCCAAGTGAGCCCACGACTCCGGCTGCTTCATCAGATAATATGTCTCCGAAGAGGTTTGTCGTTACTATCACATCAAAATATTCTGGTTTAGTTACCAAATACATTGCAGTAGCATCTATATAATAATCATCAGATTTGATGTTTTCATATGAGCTTGCAATATTATAAAAAGTATCCTTAAAAATTCCATCAGTTACTGGTAGAACATTAGCTTTGTGTGAAGCTGTAACCAATTTCCTATTGGTCTTCGTAGCATACTCAAAAGCATATTTTATGATACGTTCACAACCTGCATAGGTAATCTTTCTGATTGCTATGCATTTATCACCATGATCCTCTTCCATGTGAGCATACAATCCTTCGGAGTTTTCACGGATAATAGTAAAGTCAATGTCATTATCTGAATATGATTTGATGGGTCTTTGATTAACATACAAGTCAAGTTCTCTTCGTAGTGTGACAATAGCACTCTTCTGTTGTGGAATGGATGTGACGGCACCGAACAATGTGGCATCGCTGCTTCTGCATGACTCGATAGTATCTTGAGGTAGGTTTGTACCACATTTATCATAACAATCCTTACCCGCATCTTGATATATGAAATCAAATTTAGTATTCAATGTTTCAAGAACGTCAACGGCTGATTGAATAACTTCATTACCTATACCATCGCCTGGAATAACTGTAATTTTAAACATTTCATTTCTCCATTTTTTTTATTAACATTTTTTTATAAGATTGCTTCTTGTTTCATCTTACCTACTTTTATTTATTATCATTTTTCATATTTGAAATATATGATTTAATTAATTATATAGTTAAAAATATATATCTTACGGTACTATAAATTTATAAGGACAAATATAAAATATAGAGTTATATTATTTTAAATTAATTATGAGGAATTATCATGACTGCAGAAGATGTAAGAAATGCTATTAAAGATTTAAACGATTTAGATGATTTTGTAAGATTAGAGGCTGAAAATACCGTTGCTATGAACATGCCTGAGGAAATTGACGTTTTACATGAAGAATTATTAAAACCATATCACAAGACCATCAAAGTCACCCTGATTGACATAGTTAAAAGTTTCAAAGATCCAAAAAGCATACCTGTATTGGCTGAATTATTATATGATAACAACAAATGGGTTAGAAGACATGCAAGTACTGCATTAGCAGAATATGGTACTGACGCTCTTGAAGTATTAAACAAAGAGGCAAAAAGTGAAGATTGGAGAGCACGTGGTCAGGCCGTATGGGCAATCAGTAAAATCGCCGATCCAAGTTCATTAGATATTCTTATAGAAGCATCAAAAGATGAAAAAAGCTATGTAAGAAGTGGTAGTGTACTTGGTCTAGGTGCCATTGGAGGACCAGAAGCTAAAAAAGCATTGGAAGACTTGGTTGAAATAGAAGAAACCGGTTTTACCAAAGTAAATGCTCAAGCTGCTTTAGATGAAATGAAGGAATAACATTTCATATATTCTTTTTTTTAATTTTTCTACTTTTTTTTATAACTTTTTTTTACTAATCCTATTTATTGTTAAATAATGTTTATCCTTCAGATATTGACTTTAATTGGCCAACTCTTTCATTTAATGAAAACTTTTTTTTAACATGAATAACATAGATTATAATAGTATATAAAAATTAATCAATTTAGAGGGGTTGAAACAAAACATGGTAAAGATTACAATTATTGGTGCTTCTGGTACAATAGGTAAGAATGTAGCATTCACATTGGCAAAAGAAGATCAAATACATGAAATAGTATTGTTTTCAAGAAAAACCAGTAATGATAGAGTCAAAGGTGAAATACGAGATATGTATGATGCATTATCGGCGGATAATATTGACGTGATTTTAACCCCTTCATATGACTACGAGGATATAAGGGGCTCAGAGATAGTGCTGATTACCTCCGGTACTCCACGTAAGGAAGGGATGAATAGGCTTGATTTGGCTATTCCAAACGCTAAAATCGTAGAAGAATATGCTAAAAACATTGCTATATATGCGCCGGATTCAATCATACTGATTGTTACAAATCCTGTTGATGTAATGACTACAATAGCCTTGGAAGCCAGTGGATTTGACAAGTCACGTGTAATCGGTCTTGGTAACCACTTGGATTCCTTGAGATTAAAGGCAATGCTTGCAAAACATTATAACATCAACAGTGGTGAAATACATACAAGGGTTATCGGAGAACACGGGGATCATATGGTTCCATTGCTTAGTTCCACGACAATCGGTGGTATACCATTGAAGTATTTCGTTGAGGATTCTGATTTGGATGTTCATGAATTGGTCAAATCTGTAAAGTCTGCTGGTAATAAGATTATCAGTAAAAAGGGTGCAACAGAATATGGTCCTGCATATGCTATATCAAATTTGATTGCTACAATCGTCAACGATTCCCATAAAATATTAAGTGTTAGTACCTATTTGGAGGGTGAAGTTGAGGGTGTCTATGATGTATCACTGGGTGTTCCGGTAATTTTATGTAAACGAGGTGTTCAAACTATTGTTCCTGTTAAGATGGCTGATGAGGAACGATTGGGGTTCTTTGATGCCGCACGTGCTGTTAAAAAGTGTACCTACAAGATTAAGGACACTTTAGATATGTGATAAATCATTATGTTTTATTGATTTATTCTTCATAATTAATCATTAAAAATATAATGTCAATTATATAATTTTTATTTCATTTTTTTTTAAAAATTAATAAATATCCACATGTAACTTATTCAATAATCTCTTTTTTTATAATAATTCTAAACATTGTATATAGAAATCTTTAATTTATTTAAAGATAAATATATATAAGATTAAAGTTAAACTATTATTAAGATTTAGTTTGATTATAATTTTTTTAATCAATGTATATCTTTAAGTAAATATGAGGTAAAAAAATGAAAGTTGCAATAATCGGTGGAACAGGTGCACAAGGTTTAAACATAGCTAAAAGATTAGCTATCGCTGGTGAAGATATAATAGTCGGTTCAAGAACTGAAGAAAAAGCATTGACTAAAGTTGAAGAGGTTAAAGAATTATTGGCCGACTATGATATAAAAATATGTGGAATGGCAAATGAGGATGCTGCAAAAGAAGGAGAACTATTGATTTTAACAGTACCTCTAGCAGCTCAAAAATCAACCTTAAATTCAATAAAAGAATTTGTGGATGATAAAATATTAATCGATGCAACAGTACCACTTGAAACTGCTATAGGTGGATCTCCTGCAAGATTTGTCGATTTAATGGAAGGATCAGCAGCTGAAAGAACAGCCAAAATCCTTAAGAAAACAAGTGTAAAAGTTGTATCAGCATTCAACAACATAAGTAATTCACACCTGGAAAACATTCCAGAACCTATTGACTGTGATTGTCTTGTATCTGGTGATGACAATGAAGCTAAAAAGGTTGTATCAGAGTTAATCGAAAAAATACCTGGTGTAAGATGCATTGACTGTGGAAAACTAGAAAAAGCACGTATGGTAGAAAAAATCACTCCACTGCTAATCGGATTAAATATCAAATATAAATCCCACTATGGTGGACTAAGAATAACGGGTATACCACAATTTGATGAAAAATTATAATTTTCATCCAACCTACTTTTTTTCTTTAATTTTTAATCAATTTATCTTCCTTTTTTTCTAATTAATATAAAATGGATTATATTTGTGTATTGATGGTCAAATGTCATTAAACAATAATAAAAAAAATATTTAAGAGGGGAGTTTAGTATGTGAGGAGTTACAGGGCACTTTCGCCTCTTTCTCCGGTTCTGATTCTGATTACTTCTTCAATGTTTCTGATGAATATCTTACCATCACCGACATGACCGGTACGTGCTGCCTTACATATGCAGTCAATAGCTTCTTCTGTTTTATCATCCTTAACAACGCTTATGACCTTGATTTTTGGAAGTAGGTCAATTCTATAACTATTTCCACGATATTTTTCTTCAACACCCAATTGTTCTCCGCGACCCTTGACCTCTTCCACGGTTATACCTTTACATCCAATCTCTTCAAGGGAATCCTTCACCGCATCCAATCTTTCTGTTCTTATTATTGCTGTTATCTCTTTCATCTTATCAGCCATCCTATATTCTGTAACCTAACTCCTCATGTTCGGTCATGTCCAATCCGTCGATTTCTGTTTTCTCATCTACTCTAAGACCTACTGTTTTGTCAAGTACTATTGCAATCACATATGTCAATATGAATGAATAAACGGCTACTGCCACTATGCTTATTATCTGTATGACTACTTGTGTCGGATTTCCATAAAGAAGACCGGCTACACCGTTAATGGCTGGTGAAGCGAATACTCCTGTCAGTATTGCACCCCATGCACCACTCATTCCATGAAGTCCAAAGGCATCCAACGCATCATCATATCCGAATTTTGGTTTTAGGTATGATATTGAATAGTATGAAATAAATACCGTTGTTATACCGAATATTATTGAGCTTCCCACGTCAACATATCCTGCCGCTGGTGTTATAGCTACAAGTCCTGCTATGGCACCTGTTATTGCGCCAAGTACTGTTGGTTTTCCACTTTTATATATGTCTAGAAGTACCCATGTTATCATAGCAGCTGCTGCAGCGGTATTTGATGTTATCATTGCATTTGCTGCCAGTCCATTTGCCGCTAGTGCTGAACCTCCATTGAATCCGAACCAACCAAACCATAGTAAAGCTGCTCCAAGTACTGCATAACCCAAGTGGTGAGGCAGTAATCGGGTGTCTTTTCGAGGACCTAATAAGATTATCAGTGCAAGTGCAGCAATTCCTGAGTTAAGATGTACTACTGCTCCTCCTGCAAAGTCCAATGCACCCAGTTGAGCTAGCCATCCTCCACCCCATACCCAGTGAGCTACCGGTATGTATACAAGTGTTATCCAGATTGCCGTGAATATTATCCAGGTTTTTGCTTTCATTCTTCCTACTATAGCACCGGATATTAATGATACGGTTATTGCCGCAAATGTTGCTTGGAATATTACATATAATAATTCTGGTATATGTGTCTCGGGATGTATCATGTCTATAGATATTCCCTGTAGCAGTAAATTTGTCGGTATTCCAATAAATCCACCTATCGTATTACCAAATGCAAATTGATATCCGTAGCATACCCATATTACACAGGCTATGGAAAATCCGATTAATGATAGGAATATCGTGTTTAGCACGTTTTTCTTTTTACTCATTCCTCCATAGAATAATGCCAGACCGGGTAGGGTCATTATCATAACCAATGCTGTTGATATGAGTATCCATGCCGTATCGCCAGTATTCAGTAATGGTTCTGTGATCACTTATTAATCCTCCTTTATTTCTTATTTATATGTTGTATGTTTTATTTCTTTCTTTTTCTTAAAAATTATTTCATAAAATATATCGGAAATAGGAAACATACTTCCGATAATATTAGTTTTAGAATCATAGTATATAAATGTTACTAATACATATCCAAAATTAATAAAACCGCGGTAATGAAGTATCATTGTTAAAAAAAATTAAAAAGATACAGAAAACGTCACAAAAAGAAAAAAATTAAAGGGGTGTAAAAAAAATTACATGTTTTTGCCAAAAGCATCCTGAATAGCAGCTACACTGCTACCAGCATCAAATTCAAATCCAAACTCTCTTAAAGTCATTTCAAGACAAGTGAATGTCATAGCCAGTTCATGTAAACCTGTAATACCCATATGACCAATTCTGAATACGTTACCGCTAAGGTGATCCTGACCACCGGCAATTTCAATCTGGTATTTGTTTCTCATGGTTCCACGAAGATCGCTGTCGGTTACTCCTTCAGGCATGTTGATAGCTGTTAACGTGTTGGAACGGTCACCTTCACGTGCAAATAAGCTAAGTCCTAATGCTTCTGCTGCAGCACGGGTTGCTTTAGCACCTGTGTGATGACGTTTGATACGGTTATCCAATCCTTCTTCTAAAACCATACTTAAAGCTTCGTTCATAGCATATGTCATTGAAACATTAGGTGTGTATGGTGTTTGAGGTGGGTTTTTGGAACCGCTTTTTCTCATTTTCTTCATGTCCAGGTAGTATGTAGGTGAATCAACATCATCAATTACTTTCCAAGCATCATCACTAAGGGTAATTGCTGCCATACCCGGTGGTGCTGCAATACATTTTTGAGAACCACTAAGACATATGTCAATTCCATAGTCATCCACTTTAACAGTATCTCCTGCAAGTGATGAAACAGTATCAACAACGAATAATGAATCGTAATCGTTTACAATTTTACCCACTTCTTCAATAGGGTTGACAACTGCCGTTGAACTTTCATTGTGAATCATTGTAACGGCTTTAACATCATCATTTTCTTCGAGTGCCTTTTTGATTTCATTAGGATCTGCTGCCTGACCCCATGGTACTGTTACTTCTATTGATTCTCCGCCAAATACTTCCGTTAATTGTTGAAGCCTTTCACCAAATTTACCTCCAACAACGTTTATAACTTTATCACCTTTTTCAACGATATTTGCAATAGCAGCTTCCATTGCTGAAGTTCCTGATCCTGTTAATAGGTATGATTGATTATCTGTCTGGAACACTTCAGACATCATAGCGGTAGTTTCAGCTAGGATTTCACCATAAACAGGTCCTCTGTGGTTTGTTATAGGTTGTGCCATAGCATCAAGTACTCTTTTAGGGACGGTAGTTGGTCCTGGAATCATTAATAATGTATCTTCCATTGGGTTTATCCTCCAAATATAATAATTTAATAAGTAATTCTATAATAAGGTTTTTTTAGTTATTTACTTTAACTTTTTTTTGAATAATTTCCAAAAGTTAACAACCTACTATATTAGTTTTATATATGTTGTTCATTCTTTTTTAATCTTTTGATACTAGAAGTACTTCCCAAAGGAGTATACATAAATCTCAAAGTATTTCAAAATCATATTATATATAGATAATAAGACTACCCAAAAAAATAATTAAGGCAAATCAAATGATAAATGTAGAATACAACAATTGGAACAAATGGTATGATAAGGTACTGGCTGATTTTAACTACAGTCAGGAGGATGATGAACGCTCTGCAATACTGATAAACTCACTGATTGACGAAAAGTATTCTCCAGATATGCATGGTACTGATAAATGTATAATATTCGGTGCAGGACCATCTTTAAAAAAACATTTGGCCCTGATTAAAGAGTCATTAGATATGGAAAGTCATATTATAATCGCAGCTGACGGAGCCACAACGGCACTTATAGAAGAGCAAATAATTCCGGATATAATAGTCACGGACCTCGACGGTAAGATGGATGATATAATATATTCAAACCAGCACGGATCAACACTATACGTACATGCCCATGGAGATAATATGGATAAGATAAAAAGATACATTGGCAGGCTCGAACATGTCATTCCCACAACACAATCAAATCCTGTGGGTATCGTTGAAAACTACGGCGGATTTACCGACGGTGACAGGGCAATACACATAGCAGTATACGCTCTTATGATGAAGAAAATAATTCTTGCAGGAATGGACTTTGGAGAGTACACCACCAGATACTCAAGGCCCGACAACAAGAAGATGATAGAAAAGGCCGACAACATCAAGAGATTAAAACTTGAATATGCTCAACGGATAACAGATGATTTGATAAGAAACAATCCTGATGTAGAATTCATATTCCTAAAGTAATGATTCTAATATCACACTACTTTTTTAAAACAGCAGGATATCCATTAGCCACACCAAATAAAATACTTCTACAGATATGAATATAATCTCAGATATTTTTCTCTCATTTATTTAGTAAAAATGATTATATTCAAGGTTAACTCTTTTAAAAATAGATTTTGAATAGTTAAAATTAATATGGTAAAAATAATGAAAACTGTGATTAATTAAATAGAAACAATATCTAAAAAATCACGAGTTATTAATTATATGTTCTGTGGGTATAATATATTATTTGAAAAAAGTAACATATAAAGCCTAAGTTAATTTATCTTAATAATGTGTTAATTTCATTCTATGAACATTAAAACTTCGTATAGTATAAAACTATTTTTTTATAATGCTTAATTCCCATTAAATTAAATTTAAATCATTCCTTTATAAAAAGATGTCACTGTTTGATAGAATTATTATTAAAAATCATTTTTTTTAATTTTGGAATAATTTTCAGAAAAAAAAAGTTTATAAAAATAATTTGTGATTTGTATAATTTAGTGAAGATTATATTTATCACAAATGTAATTATATGTGTTTTGTGGGTA
>ODAJ014729313.1_pt1 | contig 23354 bp, 14 predicted proteins | sample 1539241 | NCBI WGS metagenome assembly ODAJ01 (sample SAMN02144231, study PRJEB22623) | gut metagenome | biome: sheep rumen | host: Ovis aries | place: New Zealand | reverse complement strand
GATTGGCGTCTTTCGCATAGCGGCTTTCTTTTGGTTGTTTCACCATACTTTTTCAAACTTTTGGTGTCAACCTTATTTAAAATAAGACAGAAAAGAGTAGATATACGAAAAAAGCCGGAAAACGCATTTCAGGTGCGTTTTCCGGCTCTATAGTTTTTTATGGCATGCTGCTATGGCATACTGACGTGCCGGCGGGCCTTCCAGGTGGGCACGCCCGTGTTGCAGGGATAGACGGCAGCCATGTGGATGCGGAACTGGAGGGTGCTGTAGGCCGGTATGACGCCGTGGTCGGTCTCGCCGTAGGCCAGACGGTTGGGGATGTAGACCATCCAGTCGTCGCCCTCGGTCATGTACTGCAGGGCTGTGGAGTAGCCGACGATGAACGAGGAGACGGGGGCCAGCGAGGGTGCGGCGGTGGCGGTGCTGAACTCGCCGTAGTAGCTTTGGTCGAAGACTTCCTGGCGGAGGCTGTCGACGCGCTGGCCTGCGGCGTTATAGAGCCGGTAGGTGGCGGGCATCATCCAACCGCGATAGCTGATGCGCACGGTGTCGCTCCAGCCTGCAGTGACGGTGCCGTCGCCCCGGCTGATGATGCGTACGCAGATGCTGTCGTCGACACGGCCGGTGTTGTAGTCCTGGGACTGGTCGAGGCGCTTCATCATGCGCCACTGGCAGTGGTCTTGCCACTGGTCGCCGTACTGGGCCTTGGCCTCGGCGATGGCCGTGCGGGCTGTGTCGGCTACCTGCCAGAACCATATCCGGTTCCTCATTTGCCAGTTGGCATAGGGGTCCCACTCTTGCTCGTCTTCGCTGCAGGAGACGAGGATTGTGAGCATACCTATCAGTAACAATACATATTTTTTCATACTGAACTATTTGACTACCACGATTAAGCGGATTATACGGATTTTATGTCCGCCTTGTCTGTTTGTTTTTTTAATAATAATCCGTTTAATCTGCTTATTCGTGGTAGTTTAATTACTTGTCTATCTTCTTCAGGAGGGAGGTGATGCTGACCTTGTCCTCGATGATGGAGCGCAGGTCGGCGATGTTGACGCGGTGTTGCTCCATGGTGTCGCGGTCGCGGAGGGTAACGGTGTTGTCCTCCATGGTCTGCTGGTCGACGGTGACGCAGTAGGGGCAACCGATGGCATCCATGCGGCGGTAGCGCTTGCCTATCTGGTCCTTCTCCTCGTACTTGCAGTTGAAGTGGAAGCGCAGGTCCTTGATGATTTCCTGTGCCTTCTCGGGCAGTCCGTCCTTCTTGGTGAGGGGGAAGACGGCCAGCTTGACGGGGGCCAGGGCTGCGGGCAACTTCAGCACGACGCGGCTCTCACCGTTGGGCAGCTGCTCCTCGCAGTAGCTGTGGCACATGACGCTGAGGAACATGCGGTCGACGCCGATGGAGGTCTCGATGACGAACGGCGTGTAGCTTTCGTTGGTCTCGGGGTCGAAGTATTCAATCTTCTTGCCCGAGTATTTGGCGTGCTGCGAGAGGTCGAAGTTGGTGCGCGAGTGTATGCCTTCCACCTCCTTGAAGCCGAAGGGCATGCGGAACTCGATGTCGGTGGCGGCGTTGGCGTAGTGGGCGAGTTTGTCGTGGTCGTGGAAGCGGTAGTTCTCTGCGCCGAAGCCCAGTGCCTGGTGCCAGGCCATGCGGGTCTGCTTCCACTTCTGGAACCAGTCGAGCTCGGTGCCGGGCTTGACGAAGAACTGCATCTCCATCTGCTCGAACTCGCGCATGCGGAAGATGAACTGGCGGGCTACGATTTCGTTGCGGAAGGCCTTACCAATCTGTGCGATGCCGAAGGGGAGCTTCATGCGACCGGTCTTCTGTACGTTGAGGTAGTTGACGAAGATGCCCTGTGCGGTCTCGGGACGCAGGTAGATGGTGGAGGCGCCGTCGGCCGTGGAGCCCACCTCGGTCTTGAACATGAGGTTGAACTGGCGCACCTCGGTCCAGTTGCGTGTGCCGGAGATGGGGCATACGATTCCCTCGTCGAGGATGATTTGGCGCAGTTCCTCCAGGTTGTTATCGTTCAGGGCCTTGGAGAAGCGTTCGTGCAGGGCGTCGCGCTTCTGCTGGTGCTCCAGTACACGGGCGTTGGTAGTGCGGAACTGTTCTTCGTCGAAGGCTTCGCCAAAGCGCTTGCGGGCCTTTTCGACCTCCTTCTGAATCTTCTCGTCGTACTTGGCCAGCTGGTCCTCGATGAGGACGTCGGCACGGTAGCGCTTCTTGGAGTCGCGGTTGTCGATGAGGGGGTCGTTGAAGGCGTCGACGTGTCCGCTGGCCTTCCACGTGGTGGGGTGCATGAAGATGGCTGCGTCGATGCCCACGATGTTCTCGTGGAGCAGGACCATCGACTGCCACCAGTATTGCTTGATGTTGTTCTTCAGTTCCACGCCGTTCTGTCCGTAGTCGTAGACTGCGCCCAGTCCGTCGTAGATCTCGCTTGAGGGGAATACAAATCCGTACTCCTTGCAGTGCGAAACTATTTTCTTAAAAACGTCTTCTTGTTGTGCCATAATGCTTTTTATTTATATACATTTATTTATTTCGCGTGCAAAGTTACGAATTAGTGAGCAAAATGCCAAAATTGTTTGGGCATTTTCGAGCGAGAGTAACTAAGAACGTAGTTCAGAGTTACGAATAAGGGAGCAAAAATGCAAAAAATCCCGAAACATATCGCATGCTCCGGGACCCAAAGTATACAAAGCAAAAGTATACAACCATCAGCCCATAGGCAGGAGGGGCTGGGTTTGGGGTGTCAGTTTGAGGCAGGCACAGTGACGATGTCGCACGTGGCACCCACGTATTCGAGCAGCGTCTTGACGTCGTCGGCATCCTGCTCGCTGCAGCCGGTCACGGCCACGGAGGGCACCGTGCTCATCACCTTCTTGGCCAGGGAACTGCTGTAGCCCTTGAACTCGCAGAGTTGCTTCTTCAGTGCCTTGGGGGCATTGCCCACGGAGGTGATGCGCACGCTGTAGGGTCCATGCTTGAAGTTGGGCACCTTCTCGCCGACGATGGCGATGTAAATCTTCTTCACAATCCAGATGGCCACCCAGAGGCCCACGAGGGCGATGGCTATCATCCAGCCCACGGCCTGGAAGGCTGCCATGCGCGTGCCGAAACCGCTTGTCAGGAAACGAAATAACCAGTTGTTCATAGTTGTAAGGGATTTTGGTGTTAATAAAAGTGACGTATCAATATTCCTTCTGGTAGCCAGGCTCCTCGCCCTGCTCCACATGCTTGGCCGGCACGAGGCGCTGCAGCCAGCCCGACCAGTTGAAGTTGTTCCACAGCCCGGAGACGGTCTCCACCGTCATGACCAGGGAGGCCACGAAGCAGAAGATGAAGGCACCGGCCAGCATGAGGCCAAACTTGAGGACGAGGATGGCGATGTTCATCGGGTCGCTCTCGTTATGGGTGGAGGTGCTGCCGTTGGAGTAGGTGGTCTTGACGATATAGTCGGGCAGCAGGTTCATGGCCAGTCCGGCACCGAAGCAGAAGGAGGCTACGGCGAAGCCCACCTTGCGGAAGATGTTGAGGCAGCCGGTGCGGCGCGTGTGGCGCGTGATGGTGTAGCCGTGGGGGTAGCCCGTGATGATGTACAGGGGGATGAGGATGAGCAGGTAGATCATGTAGTTGCGCAGTGTGCGGCCCCACGACACTTGGTTGTCGACATGGCGGTTCAGGTCGGCGCGGGCCATCTGGTGCACCTGGGCGAAGTCCATGGCATTGATGGAGTCGTAGCGGTGGCGATAGTCGGCGGCATGCTGCTTGTAGACTTCCACATTGTGGAGGTACTTGTCGCGGTTCTCGGCCACCTTGGCGGTGTCGGCCATCCGTTGCGATTCGACGACCTGGCGGTCGTTGTACTCGGCAGACTTCTTCAGGTCTATCAGTTTGTAGGTCTTGTACTTCTGTGCCGAGGTCAGGCGCAGTGCGTAGGCATCCTGGGCGTGCTCCTTGGGGCAGGATGCCCAGGCCACCTGGCTGACCTTCTCCTCCCGCCACTGCTCCACCTGCTCCTGTTCGGCCTTGGCTCGGGTGATGTCCTTCTTCTGGTCGTTGTGGAAGTAATAGAAGATGCCTGCCCCCAAGAGGGCACCCGCGATGAGCGACCATGCCCATGTGCGGTGGCGCTCCTGCGACCACTCCACGATGTCCTCCAGAGTCTCGTAGCGGTCGCGGTATTCTTCGTCGGTGGGGTCTTCCACCACTTGACTGGCCTGTTCCAGCAGGTAGGCCATGCGTTCGGTCTCGGCCTTGGTGCGCGGATAGACGTTCTCCCAGTCGGTACGGCCTTTCTTGCGGTCCTTCTTGCTGATGAGCGACGAGGCGAACATTGCTTCGTCGAGATACTGAAGCGCTTCACCGTTCAAGATGTACTGTTCTTCCATAGTATTATTATATAGTTTCGTGTGACGATGGCACGGGCAAAGTTACGAAAAACATCGTAACAGGGCACCGCATCGGAGGGGCGGCAAGGTGCAACGGAACAAAAACCGGATGTCAACGGAACAAACCCGAGTGTCAATGCGTAAAAAAACTGGCCTATCGGGCCTCTGCATGAAACATATACCAGGAAAAATGCTTATCTTTGTGGACTGAAAAACATTGAACGGCTATGAACATCTCCGCTTTCATGATAGGTGCCGCCACGGCCTTCTTCACCATCTTCGCCCTGCACATACTGGTGTGGCGGCGCCATCGCACTCGCTTCCAGACCACCGTGGGCTGCATCATGGCCATCTGGGCCCTGTGGTGTCTGAAGGACATCGTGCTCACCTTCCCGGGCATGTATCGCCCCCAGGTGCTCGGCTGGATTATGGTGGTCGACGGCTGGTCGGCCCTCACCTACTCGGCCTTCATTGCCGAAGTGGTCATGCCGGGGTGGCTCACGGTGCGCCGTTTCCTGCTCCATAGCCTGCCCTTTGCGGCCTTCACCATAGCCTATGCCCTGCGGCCCACCGACGGGGTACTCTATGCCTATGCCATCTTCCTGTGGTTCTATGCCTGGGCCGTCGTCATCGTGGGATGGATAAAGATGCGGCAGTGCCTCATCTATGTGCGCAAGAACTACTCCAACATCGACGCCATCGACGTCTCCTGGCTGCGCCCCGTCTTTCTCTTCAACATCGTCGGACAGCTCTCGTGGCTTGGCATCTCATTCTATGCCGACGTCGCGGCCGACATCCTGTACTACATCGCCATCATTGCCCTCTGGTGCATGATGCTGTACTACAGTTGGAACTTCCGTCCCGTCACCATGGAGCCGGAACCGGCCGTCGGCCTGGTCGACGAGGCATTCGGAGAGCATGCGGCCGCCAGTCCCGCTCACCCCACCCTGCCCCAGGGCGTGCTGGAACGGCTGATGGACGAGGAAGAACTCTACCTGAGGCCCGACCTTACGCTCACCGACCTGGCCCAGGCCCTGGGCACCAATCGCACCTACGTGAGCAACTATCTCAGCCAGATGCTGCACCAGACCTTCTACGACTACATCAACCAATTGCGCATCGAACGCATGAGCAAACCCCTGCTGCGCGAGCATCCGGAATACAAACTGGAGTACGTGGCCACCCGCAGCGGCTTCGCCTCCATGTCCACCTTCCGCCGCGCCTTCGTACGCTTCACGGGACAAACACCAGGGCAGTTCAGCCAGACTGATGCCGGCTGAACTGCCCCGATACACTCCCCCTGCACAAGGGGGTTAAAAGAACTTCAACACATCCTCCAGCGGGCGGTGGCGGGGTTGCACTGGCTCCCCCTTCCGATAGCCGAGGGCTATGACGGCCATGACGGTTTCGTCCTCCGGAATGTCGAACAGCTGTCGGAGTTTGTCTGATTCGCGCATGCCCATGATGAGCGTATCGAAGCCCATGGCACGCGCCTTCAGTATGAGATAGCAGTTGCTCAGACCATTGTCATAGGCGCCCCATCCGTCGCCCACCTCGTTGGTCTGCGTGCCGCGGAAAAAGCCTGACTTGCCGCGCTCGAAGGTTGAGACAATCAGCACGGGGGCCTCCTTTATCCGGTCTTTGTTGCCTCCGACCAGGTTCTGCACGGCCTCCAATTTCTCCGGACTGATGGCTACATAGTATTTCGTCGGCTGCTGATTGGCCCACGAGGGTGCCTCCTGTGCCGCGCGGATGAGTTCGCTCACTTCTTCCTTACTGATTTTCTTCGTACCGTCATAGCTGCGGATGCTTCTCCTCGTTTTCAGCACTTCGTCGAAGGACGGCGACTGCACCTCATCGCCTGCACCCTTGACGTTATCCACGGACTGCGTGGTATAGCCCAGCACAGGGTGAGCCGCAAAAAGCCCTGCCGAGAAATACAATACTGCCGTCAGGGCCAGGCCCTTCTTGGCAACTACGCTGATTGTCGTTCTGAAGTCTTTCATATTTATCTACTTACCTTCATCATGGCCGTAGGCCGATATAACATCTGCTTGCACTGCAAATTCATTCACTTCTCTGCGGGCAAAGGTACAAAAAAATCCCGGAACATAGTTGCATATCTTGGGATTTTATGACTATCCAAGAGATTTTTGCACGCATCACCTTTATCGAGTTGCTAAACAGGATTTCGTTTCGGTACATAATTACCACCTTCCCTCCCCAACTGGTAATTCGTTTACCAAAGGAGAAAATCGGATTACCTCGCCAGGTAAAACGTTTGGTAATACGAGGTAAAAGACGAGGCCAAACGTCGCTGGAGCGCAGCCTATATGCGACCGTCATCCGAGGTCGCTTCCATCCGGATGGTCTGAACGCTTCGGAAAAGCGAATCCAGACGAAAATTTCGACCCTGATATTTCGCCTCAAACCCCGTTTTCGGGCCATTTACCATCACGTCCTCACTTTTCCCTCACGGCCTGCATGGCCGATAAATAAAGGCATCGTGAGGGAGTGAGGGTAGTGAGGGTAAGTTTCATGCATTGGTATTTATTTAAGGGCAGAGCGGGATACTTGACGTTTAAAGTCCGAATGTGAATTTGTCACACCCAATAAATAGCTCTATGGACATTGAGGTAATACCCGGAGAACTCTTACATCGTCCTTATAGTTTCTGTGGTCACTATGAATCCAGTACGATCACATCTTCTACATTCTCTGGTATAGTATCCGGATCCTATATATCCATGACCTCCACAGTCGGGACACAGAGTGAGTTTGCTTCTCGTTTGTTCGTAAAGCGAGTCGTCTTGTTTGTTGGCAGCCTCTATCTCTTCAGGAAGAGCCTTATGCCAGCCTTCGCCTGCGGTGGGAATCCATATTGTGTTGTTCTTCGTCAAGAGATCACCGTTGTAGGTCATGTTGCCGTTCGGACTTGTAACAATCTTTATCTTACACTTACTTCTGTCTCCATTCCATTCTTCCAATGTCCCAGTGATAAATCTGCCTTCGCGACCAAACTCGAGACATAGTCTGTCTCCACGCTGCCATTTGTTCTTATCCTGAAGTGGCTTTATCTTTTGCAAATAAGCCAAACGCTTCTCTTTGGCCAGTCGTTTTTCTTCAGCGGCTTTCTGCTCTGCTAACAATTTAGCTTGCAGTTCAGCAGCCTTAATACTGTCCTCATGGGCCTTGGCGTCAGCAAAGATTTTCTTCTGGCTTTCGGTATAGTCAACGAACTTACCGCTTTTGTCCACATAGACGCTTTCTTTCTTGTCGTTTTTCACGGCTATGAGTCCATTCTTAAAGTGACCCAATACGTCGTCATCTCTGTAGGTGGGTTGCAGGGTGATGACACCATTGCTTTGCACAAAACCGATTTTGTTGTCCTTCCCAACTCGAAACGTTGCCATATTGTCCTGCAAAACGCCTACATTCACCACTTGCGAACTAGTTTCCTGGGGATTTTTGATGAAGGACGCGTCTGTAGATATGCTGACAACACGCAGCATACATTCGCCTTGGGGCAATCCGTTTTGGAAACCGCCCTCTATGTAGTAGTATGTTCCATTTGTCGGAGCAATCATTTGACTAACAAATCCATAGCCCGTTCCCGAGAGCATGCCGTTCTCTACCTTTCCAGACCAACTGACGTTATCCATGCGTGTGAACTTGCTACCAGAATAGACGTAGCAGGAGCCTTTGGGCAACTGGCTCAATTGGTCATACCGGGGAGCATTACTATGTTTGGTGTTCACGTAGACGTATTCGGGATAGAGATTGTCGGGAAGGAACTCGAACGTACTTACAGCAGTACTTTTGTCACCAAACTTATCGACAGTTTGCGTTGTATATTCGCCTATTAGATAATTGCGTTCACGGGCATACTGACTCATCTTTTCCGGGCTGATGCCTTTGCCTTTTTCATTACGGGCAACATAGAACGCCCCTGGCTGACGTCCCTGCGCGAGAGCTGCTTGAAACAGTTTCTCTTGTGCCACAGACGAATTGACAGACAGCGTTGCAGTCAGCAACACCAGTCCGCGCAACAAGTTCTGTATTTTCATGGTTCAAAAGGATTAAAGAGTCACCGTCAGGCCGACCTCGCCATACGGCACCTTGCGTTTCAAATTGAACTTATCATCGCTGTCTGCGCCAGAAGGGATGCCACGATTGCTGTGCGACATTCCACCCTCGTAGGCACCACCCAGGAACATGCCAACCTTATTGGTAAAGTAAATCTTGACACGGGCCTTAGCACCATAATTGAAAAACAGGTTATTCATAGGAGCGCCCTTCAAGTAATCCAAGCCTATGCCCACCATCAGTGGCACCTGCACACGTTTCTTGGCACCGATAGTAAATCCCAGCCACTGCATAAAACCGAAATCGTTCAAATCATCATACTCGGTGTAGGGGAAAGGATAAGGCATGGCATAGCCAAGCGAAGGCAAGGAGGCTTTCTTGAAGCTGCCACGGAAGTAGCGAAGTTCGGGCAATACGATCATACCGTTGATGACGCGCTCGATACCTATGGTGATGCCAAACTCCTTATTGTATGTGAACTCGTCTTTGGGAGCCCCCTTCGCGTTATATTTGATGCTGGTCATTGTCTTAGCAGCCATAGGGGTGAAACCAATCAACAGATTCGTGGTCTTGTCCTTATCTGCTGAAGCATTTGTTGCAAACATGCACATGGCCATACTCAGAGCCAGAAAAAGTTTTGTTGTTTTCATTTTGCTTATCATTTTACGTTAATAAATATGTCCATCACCACACAGCGGCAAGGGCACAAAAAATGGCGTGGCCACTCCTATGCACTTACCTGAGGGGCAGACCTCGGAATTGGAACCCCTACGACTTTATAAGAATGCACCACGCCTAAGCGTGTTGCATAGCCACTTATAAGTCGTGAGGGGGGCAACCTTCCTTGGTTTCCCTCTGCTTCTTAATCGTACTATTCCAAAGAGATTTCCGAGGTCTTTTCGGTAAGTGCGAAATAATAAGCTAATGCATCTGCGATTCGGGATTTCTCCCCCGAAACCACGAGCAAAGTTACGGAATCCATGCCATACGGCCAAATAATAAGCGGTCTTTTTTGCGATAATGGCAGAAAATAATTAACTTTGCCCCCAGTAATCTATAATTTTTTTGCACAAGACATCTATACGCTGTATTCAGATTTACCAAAACATCATAGACAATGGGGGTTACATACAACAATGAAGAACAACGTTTCGTTTTCGATTTCGAGCACGACGGAACCGAAGACATTGTCAGTCTGACAGGTAATGGTTTTCAGGTGGAGGCTTTTGGCCATTGTTTTTACTACGGCTATGAATTTAGCGACCAGATAGATGGCAATGTCCGCAGCGCATTCATCAAGTATGTGAAGTTTACAGAAGGCCTGCAGGACAATCCAGACCTGACACACTTTATAAAAAAAGCCGTAGACAACCTAAACAAGCAGATTAATCTTTACGATTACGACCTCGTGATAATGCCTGAATCGTCAAGCAAAGTCAACCAATATATGCTACGCTACATCTATCGTTTTGCCCAGCCTTCGCTGCACAAAATGGAACTAATAAAGGCCTTACCGTCAAGCATATCATTCGACATGGATGCATACGAGAAGCAATACCTTGATGATGTTCTGGAGAATGGACGTCCGCGATACACCCAGGCCCAAAAGGAGGACGTGAAGCAATCCATAGGGAAGATGCTGGACCTAATCCACCAAAAAGACTATTTCACCATTGCCAAGGATGTCAAAAAGAGTCGTTTCCGCCCATACATGATGCACTTTCTGAAGTTTGCCACTAAGGCTGATGAGGAACTATGCGCCAGCATCCGTCAGCAGAATGTGCTTGTCATAGATGATGTCACGACCAGTGGCTCCACTCTCAACGAGATACTACGTACCCTGCGCATACTCAATGAAAACAATAAAATCACCATCTTCAGCCTTATCGGGCGTAAGGATTTGATGGCAGAAGCCGTATGACAAACATTTCTAAAGAGATTATACAGATGAAAGCAAAAAACATTTATCTCATACTGGCACTGGCAATGTGCCTTGTGAGTGCATGTAAGGAGAACAAGTACGAATCCGTGAAGGGCGACCCGATGCAGACACGCATCTACACGCTGAAGAACGGACTGAAGGTCTATCTCTCTGTCAACAAGGAGGAACCGCGCATACAGACGTACATCGCCGTGCGCACAGGTTCGAAGAACGACCCCGCCGAGACCACCGGCCTGGCTCACTACCTGGAGCACCTGATGTTCAAGGGTACCAGCAAGTTCGGCGTCACCGACCCTGAGGCAGAGGCGCCCCTGCTGGCCGACATCGAGCGCCGCTACGAGGAGTACCGCGTAACGGCCGACGAGGCCCAGCGCCGACAGATGTACCACGAGATTGACAGCGTCAGCCAACTGGCAGCCAAGTACTTCATCCCCAACGAGTACGACAAACTGATGGCCGCCATCGGCGCACAGGGCACCAACGCCTTCACCTCGAACGACGTCACCTGCTACACCGAGGACATACCCGCCAACGAGGTGGAAAACTGGGCCAAGATACAGGCCGACCGCTTCCAGAACATGGTCATCCGCGGTTTCCACACCGAGCTGGAGGCCGTCTACGAGGAGTACAACATCGGACTGGCCAGCGACTCTAACAAACAGTTCGAAGCCCTGATGGCCAAGCTCTTCCCCGGACATCCCTATGGCACGCAGACGACCATCGGCACACAGCAACACCTGAAGAACCCCTCCATCACCAACATCAAGAACTACTTTGCTAAGTGGTACGTGCCCAACAACGTAGCCATCTGCATGGCTGGCGACCTGGACCCCGACAAGACCATCGCCCTCCTGGAGCAGTATTTCGGCCAGTGGCAGCCGGGCGACGACGTTAGTCAGCCCCAGTTCCCCGACATGGCTCCGCTGACCGAGCCCGTCGACACCACCGTCATGGGCCTGGAGGCCGAGAACCTCTGGATGGGATGGCGCAGCCAGCGTGCCCAGTCGCTGCAGAATGATACTCTGGAACTCATCAGCACCATACTCTCCAACGGCAAGGCCGGCCTTCTCGACCTCGACCTGAATCAGGAGATGAAGGTCATGTCCGCCCAGGCATTCGTAGAGCCCATGCTCGACCACGGTTTCTTCCTGCTCATGGGTACACCCAAGGAAGGCCAATCGCTGGAGGAGGTGCGCACTTTGCTGCTGCAGGAGGTGGAGAAACTGAAAGTCGGTGACTTCGACGAAAACCTGCTCGTGGCAGCACTGAACAACAAGAAGCTGGACGAACTGCGCGGCCTGGACCACAACCGCGAACGTGTCAGCAAAATGCTGAATGCCTTCATCAACGGCATCGAATGGCAGCAGGAGGTGGGCCAGATGGACCGCCTGGCCAAGATAACGAAGCAGGAACTGGTGGACTTTGCCAACCGCTTCTTCACCGAGGGCTACGTCACCGTATTCAAGCGCCAGGGCGAGGACACTACGCTGAAGAAGATTGAAAAACCCGCCATCACACCCATACCCACCAACCGCGACCAGATGAGCCAGTTCGTCCGCGAGATTCAGGAGAGCCAGGTGGAGCCCATACAGCCGCAGTTCCTCGACTTTGAGAAGGACCTCTCCTTCTTCAAGACCGACAAGGGCCTGCCCGTCGTCTACAAGCAGAACAGCGAGAACGGACTCTTCGAGTTGCGCTTCCGCTTCCCCTTCGGCCAGCAGGACGACCGCCGCTACGACGTGGCCGACGACTACATCAACTACCTGGGCACACAGACCAAGTCTGCCACCGAGGTTAAGCAGGAATTCTATCGCCTGGCCTGCAACTACTGGGTCAGCATCAGCAGCGACGAGATGCAGATTGGCCTCAGCGGACTTAGCGAGAGCATGCCCGAGGCACTGGCCCTGCTCGAGGACCTGCTGCGCAACGCCAAGGTCGACCAGCAAGCCTACGAACAGATGGTGGGCCTCATGCTGAAGGACCGCCAGGACAACAAGGCCGACCAGCGCATCTGTTTCACCTTCCTCGACTACTACACCAAGTACGGCCCCCACAATGCCCTGCGCGACGAAATGACCGAACAGGAACTGCGCGAGACCGACCCGCAGACGTTGCTCGACCTGCTGCGCGAACTGCCGCAGTACGAACACGAAGTGCTCTACTACGGTCCCCTGTCGGAAAAGGAACTGGAGGAATGCATAGCCCAGGCACACCCCACGGAGAAGGCACTGAAACCCGCACCTAAGGGTCAGCCCTATCTGTTGCAGACCACGCCCGAACCTGCCGTGCTGCTGGCCCCCTACAATGCCAAGAACATCTACATGCGCATGTACTACAACGAAGGGCGCCAGACCAACCTCGACGAACGGGCCACCATCGACCTCTTCAACGAATACTTCGGTGGCGGCATGAACGGCATCGTCTTCCAGGAACTGCGCGAGGCACGCGGTCTGGCCTACAACGCCTGGGCCGACTACACCACACCTGCCCGCAAGGACCAGCCGGAATACTTCCTCACGCACATCATCACGCAAAACGACAAGATGATGGACTGCATCCAGCAGTTCCGCGAGATTGTCGACCGCCTGCCCCAGTCGGAGAAGGCATTCCAGATAGCCAAGGACGCCCTCACCAAGCAGATGGCCAGCCGCCGCACCACGAAGTTTGCCGTCATCCAGGCCTACATGAACGCCCGCAAGCAGGGCTTCGACTTCGACCCCAGCAAGAAGATCTACGACGACCTGCAGGGACTCACACTGAAGGATATCGCCGACTTCGAACAGAAGCACATGGCCAATAAGACGGGCTGTTACTTCATCCTCGGCGACGAGAAGGAACTTGACATAGAGTCGCTCGGAAAGATTGCCCCCATCCGCCGCGTTTCGCTGGAGGAGGTCTTCGGATATTAAAATCCGACTTCCAATTCTGACCTACCACGATTAAGCGGATTAGACGAATCGCGCTCTTTGCTAACCGGCAGAAAGCATCCGTCTAATCCGCTTAATCGTGGTAGTTTTTTAATATCTTGTCAGTGGCGTTTCTCTTGACGTACAATCGTGCGTCAAGCAAATCCTCAACGGCTGTAGCCGCAGACGGGATTTTCGTAGTTCGAAATGTTCAGGTGGAAACGCATCATCTCATCCAGATTGTGGACGGGATGCTCCACGTCCTGCGGTATGGGGCGGCGGGAGAAGGTCTGGAAATAGAGCAGGCAGGCATCGCGCCACCAGACGGCATCGCGGGCCTGGATGCGCAGTTTGTGCTGTACCTCGCCGAAGCGCTGCGCATCGACAAAGCGCTGCATGCCATCCCACCGCGCCAACATGCGGCGAGCGCCGCGGACACCATCATCGTAGCGGTGACAGAGTTCGTCCCAGAAGGTGCGCCCGCTGTGCATGCGGTAGTCCCAAGGCACATGGTGGAACCATGCCAGATACTCCTCGGGACAGGTGCGGATGTCGTCGTAGAGGTTGCGCAGGGCTGTCGGATATTGCGACACGGCATCGGTGCCCCGGCTGCTGCGGTCGAAGCCCAGTCCCACCGAATCGGCCCGATGATAGTAGGCCGGAGTCCAGTCGGAGCGTATGCCGGGGGCTGTGTACCAGGGTTCGGGTCCATAGTGATGGCCGCCGGCAAACTGGTGGTGGAGGCCGAGCGGCATCATGTAGTTGACCACCGTCTCATAGCTCCCGACCATCATGTCGGCCATGGGGCTGACAAAGTCGGCATCGGGTGTGAACGTCTGTGCAAGCCACTCACGGGCAATCGTCTCGGCCGACAGAGCGGGGTTCCAGGCCAGACGACCAAAGGCATACCAGTTGGCCTGGGCAAAATGGTGGCCGCACCAGTTGCGGTCGTTGCCCACATTGGCCACACCGGCTATGGCCTTCAGGGTAGCAGGTCGCACCAGGGAAAAGAACTCCTGCCACATGGGGGCCAGGAAGGTCAGGTGATTGGCGGCGCCCAGATATTCCTGAGTCACCTGCAGTTCGGCCATCACGGGGGTGGCCTTCAAACTTGTGAACAAAGGACTGTATGGCTCGCGGGGCTGGAAGTCGATGGGGCCGTTCTTCACCTGCAGGATGACGTTGTCCAGGAACTGGCCGTCCAGGGGCTGAAACTCCTTGTAGGCCTGCTTGGCGCGGTCGGGGTCGTTGGGGGCATAGACGAAGGTGCGCCACATCACGATGCCTCCGTGGCGCTTGAGGGCCTTGGCCAACATGTTTGCACCTTCGGCATGACTGCGACCATAGTCGCACGGACCCGGTTCGCCCTCCGAATTAGCTTTCACCAGGAAGCCTCCGAAGTCAGGTATCAGGCGGTATATCTCCGCCGCCTTCTGCTGCCACCAGGCCACCACGCCCTTGTCCAAGGGGTCGGCAGTGGGCAGTCCGCCCAGGCGGATGGGCGATGCAAAGTTGACCGACAAGAAGACCCGTATGCCATAGGGCCGCAGTATGTCGGCTATCCAGCGCACCCGCTGCAGGTTGTCGGTGGCCAGCGTCTGCGGTTTGGCATTCACGTTGTTGAGCACGGCTCCGTTGATGCCTACCGAGGCATTGGCCCGGGCATACTGGCGAAGGACGTCGCCATCGGGGTTCTCCCAGAATATGCTGTGGCCCGAGAAGCCTCGCTCCACGGTGCCGTCGGGGTTGTCCCAGTGGTCGAGGATGCGCCACTGGTAGGCGGGACTTTCCGTCACGTCCAGCGTCTGGCCGACGCTCCCCATCTGTTGCAGTCGCAGCAGGTGGTAGGCTCCGTAGAGCAGTCCCACATCAGTGCTGGCCGAGATGCGTATCCGGCCGCCGTCGGTCGTTATGCTGAAGCCCTCCTTGGGCAATCCCTTCTGGCGCTTCAGTTCCACCGGGGCTCCTTGCCAGGCGGCACACAGTTCGTCCATAGCCATGCCCTCGGGGCCCGACACCTGGGCATGGGGGCCAGCACCGTAGCGCAACCACAAGCGGGAACCGTCCTCGGCATAGAGACGTGGGGAACAGAGACTCGAAATGAGAATAAAACAAAGCGAAATCAGACAATTCTTGTTCATATAGACATGGTATCTTAGGTTCTTGTGCTGCAAAAATACAATTAAATTGCGAGTTACGCGTGAAGAATTACGTTTTTTTTCTTATCTTTGTGCCGTGTTTAGTAACTTGCAGGCCTTAAATCGCGAGATTGCAAATCGAAAAATTGTCAATTTTATATAATGTCCGATAACGTCAAGCCCATAGAAGGCATCACCCACCACCTGAACCAGATGTACCAGAACTGGTTCCTCGACTACGCATCCTATGTCATCCTGGAACGTGCCGTTCCCCACATCGGCGACGGTTTCAAACCCGTGCAGCGACGCATCATGCACTCCATGAAGCGCATGGACGACGGACGATTCAACAAGGTTGCCAACATCGTGGGCCACACCATGCAGTTCCACCCCCACGGCGACGCCAGCATCAAGGATGCACTGGTGCAGCTGGGACAGAAGGAGCTGCTGGTGGACTGCCAGGGCAACTGGGGCAACATACTGACGGGCGACGATGCGGCTGCTGGCCGATACATCGAGGCACGCCTGTCGAAGTTCGCCCTGGACGTGGTCTTCAACCCGAAGACGACGGAGTGGAAACTCTCCTACGACGGACGCAACAAGGAACCGGTGACGCTGCCCGTGAAGTTCCCCCTGCTGCTGGCACAGGGAGCCGAGGGCATCGCCGTGGGACTGAGCTGCAAGATTCTGCCCCACAACCTGAACGAGATATGCGACGCAGCCATCAGTTACCTGCACGGCGAGGAGTTCCACCTGTACCCCGACTTCCCCACGGGAGGTTCGATAGACGTGTCGAAATATAACGACGGACAGCGAGGCGGCATGGTGCGCGTACGTGCCAAGATAGAGAAACGCGACAACAAGACACTGGCCATCACGGAGATACCCTTCGGCAAGACGACGGGCACGGCCAGCAAGCCCTCGGCCTTCATCGACTCGATACTGAAGGCTGCAGAGAAGGGCAAGATAAAGGTCCGCAAGGTGGAAGACCTGACGGCATCGGGCGTTGAGATACTCATCCACCTGACCCCGGGCGCATCGTCGGACAAGACCATCGACGCCCTGTATGCCTGCACGGACTGTGAGGTCAGCATCTCGCCCAACTGCTGCGTCATCGACGAACGCAAGCCCTGTTTCCTCACCGTCAGCGACGTGCTCCGGCGCAGCACCGACACCACACTGGACCTGCTCCGGCAGGAGCGCCTCATCCGCAAGGGCGAACTGCTGGAGGCCCTGCACTTTGCCACACTGGAACAGATATTCATCGAGGAGCGCATCTACAAGGACCGGCAGTTCGAAAACGCCAAGTCGATGGATGCCGCCTGCGAATGGATCGACGAACGTCTGACACCCTGGTACCCCAAGATGGTGCGCGAGGTGACGAAGGACGACATACTCCGACTGATGGACATCAAGATGGCCCGCATCCTGAAGTTCAACAAGGACAAGGCCGAGGAAAACATCGCCCGCATCAAGGACGAGATAGCACAGATAGACAAGGAACTGGCCAACATGGTGGAGGTGACCTGCGACTGGTTCCGCTTCATCAAGGAAAAGTACGGCAAGGACCACCCCCGACTGACCGAAATAAAGAACTTCGACACCATCACCGCCGCCAAGGTGGTGGAGGCCAACCAGAAGCTCTACATCAACCGCGAGGAGGGATTCATCGGCACGGGCATGAAGAAGGACGAATACGTGCAGAACTGCTCCGACATCGACGACGTCATCCTCTTCTACAAGGACGGAACCTACAAGGTGGTGCGCATCGCCGAAAAGCTCTTCGTGGGCGAGACGGAACGCTCGAAGGCCGAGAAACGGAAGGCCGAAATCATACACGTGGCCGTATTCAAGAAGAACGACTCGCGCACCGTCTACAACGCCATCTACCGCGACGGCAAGGCGGGAGCCTACTACATCAAACGCTTCAACGTGACCAGCATGACCCGCGACCGCGAGTACGACCTGACGCAAGGCAAACCGGGCAGCAGGGTGGTCTACTTCACCCCCAACCCCAACGGCGAGGCCGAAGTGGTGAAGGTGACCCTGAAGCCGAACCCGAAATTGAAGCGTGTCTTCTTCGACAAGGACTTCTCCGAAATCGCCATCAAGGGTCGCCAGAGCATGGGCAACCTGGTGACGAAACTGGACGTGGCCAGCATACGCCTCGCACGCCACGGAGGCAGCACCCTGGGCGGCCGCAAGGTGTGGTTCGACCCCGACGTGAAGCGCCTGAACTACGACAGCCAGGGCACCTACCTGGGCGAGTTCAACAGCGACGAGCAGATACTGGTCGTACGCCGCAACGGCGAGTTCTACGTCACCAACTTCGACATCAACAACCACTACGAGGACGACATCCTGCGCATCGAGAAGTACGACTCCAACAAGATATGGACTGCCTGCCTCTACGATGCCGACCAGCAGGGCTACGCCTACATGAAACGCTTCACGCTGGAGGCCACGGTGCGCCACCAGAGCTACCTGGGCGAGAACCCCGAAAGCCGGCTCATACTGCTGACCGACACCCCCTACCCCCACTTCTTGGTCACCATGGGCGGAGCCGACGACTTCCGCGAACCTATGGACATCGAGGCGGAAGACTTCATCGGCGTGAAGAGCTTCAAGGCCAAGGGCAAGCGCATCACCACCTGCAACGTGGCCAAGATAGAGGAACTGGAGCCTACGCGGCAGCCCGAACCTGTCGCCGAAGCACCCGAAGGCACCGGCTCCGACGACGGCCCCGACTCGGAATCCGCCGATTACGTCGAGATGGAGGAGAGCCAGGAGGAAGTGGCCGACCAACTGAACGGACAACTGCGGCTATTCGATAATTGACAACTGATTTCCGGCAACCGATGTTTAGACGCTTCATATCATCCCTGACCCTGATTGTTGCAGCAGCGCAATGGTCCGTCGCCCTCTCCCAGGCGGGCCAGGATTCCCTCGCCGCAAAGGCGGACAGCCCCGTGCCCATCGTGCGGAGTTCGTCACACGCCACCCTGTTCGGAGTGGGCCGCGTCAACCACCTCGACACCTATCTGTCTCCCTCGGAGTACAATGGTCCTCAGCTGACCTTCCTGCACGAGACATTCCGCACGTTGCGCCGCAACGAGAACGTCCTATTCCAGACCCTTACGCAAGGCGAATTTTCCTACACCCACAACCCTGCCGAGACGGCTCACGAGATGGGGGGCGCCGTGCGCTACGACTTCGGTTGGGGACGGCAGTGGAAGGATGTCCTGTGGAAGGGGCTCAACCTCTCCGCCATCGGTCTGGCCGGGGGCGACCTGGGCATTCTCTACAACAACCGCAATGGCAACAACCCCGCCCAGGCACACGTCGGCCTGCGCCTGACCGCCGCCCTGCGTGCCGACTACCACTTCCGCATCCGAAGGCAACGGCTGGCCCTGCACTATCAGGCCCACCTGCCGCTGCTGGGCATGGCCTTCATGCCCCAGTACGGACAGAGCTACTACGACATCTTCGACCGCGGCAACTACGACCGCAACATACGCTGCACCCACCCGGGCAATGCCCTGTCGATGCGGCAACTCTTCACGGTGGACATTCCCATCCGCCATGCCCGCCTCCGCCTGGGCTATCTCAGCGACCTGCGACAGCTGAATCTCAACGGCGTCAAACAGCACCAATACAGCCGTTCAGTGGTCATCGGATACGTGCGCGAATTGGACATCAAACGATAAGTATGCGCGTGCACTATGCGCGCATACTTATTTTTTATAATAAAATCGTACTCCCCACTACTACTGGGAGGCTCTTGGCATCATATTTTTACATTTTTTGCACCATTGAGGCCATTTTTTTTCAATATTCTTTTCATTGTTTCAAAAAAAATCTATAAATTTGCCCCAATGTAAGTGTAGTATGCATGTACTATGCTTTATATGAGAGTGAAAATATGTATAATTAACTTATTTTATTAACCATTAAAAACTTAAATCACATGAACAAAGCTCTACGAACAGTCTTATCGTTCTGTGCACTGACGGCCGTGGCATTTGCCTATGCCTTCATCAGCCAGGAAGTTAAGGCTAATCAGGCAGCGCAGTCAGCAGACAGCGAGGCCATCGAGGACGTAACGTTCGATGTTAACAATGGTAGCGTCAACGTTGCTCTGGTAGACGTTTACGAGTCAATCGCCGGTGGCGAGGCAGTTGAAAAGCCCGCCTACAGAGCCGGTGGCAGCAGGAAGGGTAAGCTGGTGCTGAACATTCCTGCCGGAACAAACATCTTCAGCTTCTCGGCCATCACGCCGAAAGCAACTCCCGACCAGGACCTGATCGTATCTGCAGGTGGCCAGGTGGTTGAGACCTTCGTCATCAAGGCCAACAACGGCTTCACGGGCTATGCTCCCTACGAGGTAGCATTTGCCGACGAGGCAGAGAAGCAGGCCGCTACCTACGTGGTCAACGTACCCGAGAACAGCAGCGACCTGACCTTCGAACTGGAACTCACCAACCGCGTTATGGTTTGGGACGTTCGCTACGGCAAGGCTCCCAAGGCTGGCCGCTATTTCCTCAAGAACCTCGCCACTGGCAAGTTCTGGGGTGCTGCCAACGACTGGGGTACACATGCTTCTCTGGTTGACAATCCCGAGTTCATGACCCTCACAAAGCTGGAGGATGGTACGTACACTCTGGAGACCAACGTCAACAACGGTGGTACACAGTACTACTTCGAAGGTACCTGGATGGACAATGGCAATCCTAAGCATCTCACCATCGAGAATCACCTCAACTACTACACCATCAGCGCTGACGGCGTGTACTTCGGTTACAATGGCAAGGACAGCAAGATGGGCCTCGACGGTAGCAGCACCTGCACCGATCCTGAGGACGAGAACGTGAAGTGGGAACTGGTTGCTGAGTCTGACGTCAAGAACTATCTGGCTGCCGCTACAGCCGAAAAGCCCATCAACGCTACCTTCTTCATCAAGGATGCCAACTTCGGTCGCAACAACCGCGATGGCGGTGGTTCTAACAATGACCGTGGCAACGCATGGGTAATTAGCTCCGATTGCACCAACAAGAATCTCTCTGGCGGTGCCAACGAGAACATGTGTGCTGAGTCCTTCCATTCGGTATTCACCATCAGCCAGTCTATCGAGGGTGTGCCCAATGGTATCTATGCACTGACCGCACAGGGATTCTATCGTCAGGATGGCTCTGACAATGAGCACCTGCCCGTATTCTTCCTCAACGACGAGGAGGTAGTATTCCCCCTCAAGACTGGTACGGAGAACAGCATGACCGATGCTTCTAACTCATTCTCTGCCGGCAAGTACACCAGCGACATGGTTGTCGTGGAGGTTTACAACCACAAACTGGAACTGGGTGCCAAGCTCCAGGGCAACACCAACCTGTGGTGTATCTGGGATAACTTCACCCTCACCTACTACGGCAAGAACGCCGACATGGAGGATGTCAAGTTCTCTGCCCTGAAGGAACAGGTTGCCGACCTCAAGGCCAAGGCTTCAGCCCTGAATTGCGAAGGTCTGCCCGCAGCTTATGCCGAAAACGTTGCAAAGGCTCTCGCAAGCGCCGAGGCTCCCACCACCGTGGCTGAGTACAAGGCTGCCATCGAGGCTCTGGACGCTGCCATCAGCGCTGTAAACACAGCCGCCGACGCTCAGCCTGCCCTGGCTGCCATGAAGGCAGAAATGGATGCCACCAACGTCTACACCGCCGAGGCATTCGCTGCCTATAAGGCTATCTACGACAATGGTCAGGCTCAGCTGGAGGCTGGCACGCCCGTGGTTGTTGTCAATCCTCAGGTCGTAAGCGGATGGCACGCTGCCAACGACATCGACGACCTGCTGCTCTCTGCCTGGACCATCAACGACGTTCAGTGCAAGGACTACAACACCAGCCTGTACATCAACACATGGTCTGTAGAGGGTGATAACGACGGTTCTAACTTCCGTGTTCCCTTCTTCGAGTACTGGACCGGCGACGACCAGTCTCTGGGTGCCACCACGCTGACCGCTACCGTTCCCGGCCTCACCGCTGGCGAATACGAGGTTAGCATCTGGGCTCGCGTACGCATGAAGAACGGCGGTGCTGCTCCTACCTACGGCATCACCATGGACGTGAACGGCGGCGAAGCTGTCGACCTGTGCGCAGGTGAGAACGTTCACAACTCTCCCTTCTATCTCGCTCAGTTCACCGCTACCGGCAAGGTGGCCGAGGACGGCGTCCTGAAGGTTAACATCAATGTGGCTGCAGACAACAACGTTAGCTGGCTCTCATTCAAGAACGTCAACTACGTTTCTCTGACCGAATCTCTGGATCAGACCTATGCTCGCGCTATGGAGACCCTGAAGGACGGTAAGGCTTATCGCATCTTCACTGAGAAGGGCGACGCCAAGTACTATCTGAACGAGACTGGTTACCTCGTAGCCGATGCTGCTGATGCTGCCGTTATGTCGTTCACGAAGGTTGCCGGCCAGGCCTATGAGTATGGCTTCAAGATGGCTGGCATTTGCTACACCAACCCCGAAACCGGTGGTGCCACCACGTTCGAGAACGATGGTCACATCCACACCAACCCCGGCCAGAACCGCGACAACTGGGAGGGTCAGGTATTCTTCCAGAACAAGGAAGGCAAGTTTGCCGTTCGCGCTACCAACGCCACCGACAACGCCTGGGGTGCCAACACCTACTGGGATGTATTCGACGGCGCTGAACTGCCCGAGGCTGGCTACTCTCTGGAGCCCAGCTACGTATGGAACGTTGAGGAGTATGTAGACCTCCGCATCGACGCATTTGCCAAGATTGCCACCTGGATTCCTCTGCTCCAGCAGTACGTTGGTCTGGTACAGGATGCCACCAAGTACACCAGCAACGCCAAGGATCCCGCTGAGGGCAGCTACGAGGCTCTGCTCGACAACAACTACACCACGTTCTTCCACTCTACATGGCATGCCGAAGCCGATCCTGGAGAAGACCACTATCTGCAGGCTGAGATTGAAGAGCCCATCGACGAGTTCTACTTCTACTTCAAGAAGCGTAGCCAGAACAACAACAACCGCCCGACTCAGATTGACATCACCGCCGGCAACGACGAGATGTTCGGTCTCTCAGAGGTTACCAGCATCACCGAGGGTCTACCCACCAATGCTGGCGTAGTCAGCTACCTGTCTCCGAAGATTACCATGTCAGAAGCAGCTAAGCTCATCCGCTTCACCATTCCTACCACCAACAATGGTGCCAAGACTGGTGACCATGTATTCTTCACCTTCTCTGAGTTCTACATCCTGCCCGCAGGCGCCCTCCTCAATGAAATCTACGAGAGCGGCTATCTGAATGCCACCTCTTACAAGGACCTCGTAGACGAGGATGTTGCTAAGATCGAGGCCATCAATGCCCAGATCGAGGAACTCGGCAAGGCTGGTGCCCGTGGCAACGACACCGATGCTGTCAACGGCATTGAGGTTGCCAAGAATGCCAAGAACAACATCTTCGACCTCTCTGGTCGTCGTGTAAACAAGGCCACTAAGGGCATCTTTATCGTCAATGGCAAGAAGGTCGTTAAGTAAATAGCCCTTCCCTGGGGAACTCCCAGGTACAAAAAAGGGGGTGTGCCAATCACTGGCACACCCCCTTTTTTTATGCATCGCATAGGGTTGCAATCCCGTCGCAATATCGCCCCAGTTTCAACCATAGTAAGGTTGCGGCTCAAACCATAGTAAGGTTGGAGGTCAAACCATAGTAAGGTTGAAGGCCAAACCATAGTAAGGTTGGAGCCCCAACCATAGTAGGGTTGTAGTTTAACGATTTTAGTTGACTACTTTTGGTCTTAGTCACGATAAGGGTTGACCCGGGTTAAACTTAATTTTAATTCACGTTGACT
>ODAJ011949888.1_pt1 | contig 23360 bp, 26 predicted proteins | sample 1539241 | NCBI WGS metagenome assembly ODAJ01 (sample SAMN02144231, study PRJEB22623) | gut metagenome | biome: sheep rumen | host: Ovis aries | place: New Zealand | reverse complement strand
TCTTTCATATTTATTTCCTAAATGATTCAATATACGATTCAATAAAACCATTGAAATCGGCAGAATTCCTGATGTTATTTCTTGACTCTTTATCCATAAAGATTTTTAAATCGGCGGGGAATTCATTTCGTTCCTTAGCGGCTAATTCAAAAAACATATTTCTTACTGTTGTGCTTGGATTAAGAATTTTGATAATCTCAATTTGTTTGTCCGCCGGAGGAGGTTTCATCCTACCATTAATAATGTCATAGAAGTATACTTTTTTGATGTTTAGTTTTTCATAGAATTCACGATTGCTTAGGTTTGAATCAGCAATCATCTCACCGAGCAACTGACCGAAGCTCTTGTTGTCTGCAACAGCCAAAAAAGCACCTCCTATCTTTTGTAGTTCGTCAGTTAGCGTACTAACACAATATATTATAATAAATAAAATGCCTTCCGTCAAGGCATTTTCAATAAAAATCTTTTGTCTTGCCACGCTACCTACACACCCCAGAATAACCAACGCTGAACAGGCGACCAACGAGTGACCATAATCATTATTTTATGGTCACTTTTTTCTCATATTTTACAAGGGAAAAAGCAAAATTGACTATAAATGAAGAGCAATCCGAAAGGGTTAAAAAAACGCTGTATCCCTTGATACAGCAGACTTTCAGGGTTTTCAAACAAAAAAATCAGCAACACCGTGAAGATGTTGCTGAAAGTGGTGACCCGGACGGGAATTGAACCCGTGTTACCGCCGTGAAAGGGCGGTGTCTTAACCTCTTGACCACCGGGCCATATAAGACAAATAAGCCTTTCGGCTTATTTGTCAATGGTGGCTTTAACTGGATTCGAACCAGTGACACTCCGGGTATGAACCGAATGCTCTAGCCAACTGAGCTATAAAGCCGTACTGAATTGCAAGCAAAATTATATCTTATTAAATGTATTTTGTCAACACTTTTTTTATTTTAGTACAAAAAATCTATTATAAAAAGTCAGTTGCACAAATGTTTGACAAGCGCATTTGCGGATGTTATTATATTAATGATTATTATATTAAACCGAGGCGAATAATATGAAAGAATTAAGTAAAAAGCAAAATGAGGTTTTTGAATATATCAAAAGCGTGATTTCCGAAAGAGGCGTTGCTCCTTCCGTGCGTGAAATCGGCGAGGCTGTCGGTCTTCGTTCAACCTCCTCTGTTCAGTACAACCTCAATGCGCTTGAAGAACTTGGCTACATCAAGCGTGATTCAAATCTTAAAAGAACAATACGTATCAAAGGCATGTGCGAAAGCGTTGCAAGAATACCGCTTCTCGGCACGGTTACTGCAGGACAACCGATACTCGCAACCCAGCAGATTGAGGATTATATTGCGGTTTCGGGCGTCAGCGGCGACAGCCTTTTTGCGCTTCATATCAAGGGTGATTCAATGGTTGGCGCAGGAATTTTTGACGGCGACATTGTCATTTGCGAGCAGTGTCCCGTTGCGGAAAACGGCGACATAATCATTGCGCTCATTGACGACGAGGCTACCTGCAAGAGATTTTACAAGGAGGACGGTCATTTCCGCCTTCAGCCTGAAAATGAAAAATACGAGCCAATTATTGTTGAAGAATGTGCAGTTTTGGGCAAGGTTAAAACTCTTATTCGTAATTATTGATATTGTGCAAATAATATGATAAAATAACTATTTAATATATGGCAATTCGGAGGAAAATATAATGAGTGATTGCACACACGATTGTTCAAGCTGCAGCGCAAACTGCAGCGACAGAAAGCCGACTAAAGAGGACTTTCTTAAGCCGATGAACAAGTATTCCAATATAAAAAAGGTTATCGGCGTGGTAAGCGGTAAAGGCGGAGTAGGAAAAAGCCTTGTAACCTGTATGCTTGCCGCAAAATGCGCGAAGGCAGGACTTAAGGTCGGCGTTCTTGACGCCGATATCACCGGTCCGTCCGTGCCGAAATCCTTTGGTATAAAGACAAGAGCAATGCAGGACGACGAATGTCTTCTTCCCACCGTTGCCGACGGTGTTAAGGTTATGAGTATCAATCTTCTTTTGGAGGACGAAAACTCGCCTGTTGTATGGAGAGGCCCTGTTATCAGCGGAGTTATTGAGCAGTTCTGGAGCGACGTTCGCTGGGGCGAACTCGACTATCTCTTTGTTGATATGCCGCCCGGAACGGGCGATGTTGCGCTCACGGTTTTCCAAAGCCTTCCCGTTGACGGCGTTATTATTGTTTCAACTCCTCAGGACCTTGTAAAGATGATTGTAAGCAAGGCGGTAAATATGGCAAATATGATGGACGTTCCCGTTCTCGGAATTGTTGAGAATATGAGTTATTTTGAATGTCCTGACTGCGGCAAAAGGCACGCTGTTTTCGGCAACTCAAAGGTTGATGAAACGGCAGAGGAATTCGGCGTTCCCGTTCTTGCGAAGCTTCCGATTAACCCCGAGGTTAACCGACTTGTTGACGCAGGAAGAATTTTTGACGCGCCGGATAATGAGCTTGACGAATTTGTTGAGGCGCTTAAATAATTACACAGGAGCGATAATATGAGCAAAAGACTTGATTATATAAACTGGGACGAATACTTTATGGGCGTTGCAATTCTTGCTTCACAGCGAAGCAAGGACCCTAACACCCAGGTTGGCGCCTGTATTGTTAACGATGACAACCGCATTATGTCGGTCGGCTATAACGGGCTGCCGAGAGGCTGCAGCGACGACGAGTTTCCGTGGGAGAGAAAGGGCGAAAAGGACAGCGATACAAAATATCCCTACGTCTGCCACGCAGAACTTAATGCAATTCTTAACGCAGGCGGTAACAGCCTTAAAGGCTGCCGCATTTACGTTGCTCTCTTCCCCTGCAATGAATGTGCAAAAGCGATAATTCAATGCGGTATAAAAGAGGTTATATACATAAGCGACAAGTACAAGGACACCGACCTTGTCCACGCAAGCAAGAGGATGCTTGAAAGCGCAGGCGTTAAGCTTACACAGTTTTCAAGCAACAAGCGACTTACAGTTGATTTTAACGAGGAAACAATATAATTACATATTAATAAACTATGGAAATTGACATTTACGATTTTGACAAGACGATAGTACCTTTTGACAGCGGCTCTCTTTTTATGGGCTACTGCCTTCTTCGCTATCCCTATACAATAGTTTTTCTTCCGCTTCAGGCAGTGGGTTTGCTTCTTGTTTTACTGAGGATAATAAATTTCACTCAGTACAAAAAGCTTTGCTTCATCTTTGTTTCGGTTATTCCGCTTGAAAAGGCGGTCAAGGCCTTCTGGAACAGGCACGAGAAACAGGTTCACAAATGGTTTTACGACAGGAAAAGATATTCCGTCGTTATCAGTGCTTCGCCCGATTTTCTTCTTGAGGAAATAAGCGAAAGGCTCGGCTTTGACAAGCTTATCTGCTCGCGCCACAACAGAAGGACGGGTGCCATTATCGGCGAAAACTGCAGAAATGAAGAAAAGGTGCGCCGTCTTTACGAGGAGTTTGACGCAGATGAAATCACGGTTGTTGACGTCTACTCCGATTCAATAAGACACGACAAGCCGATTTTTGCGCTCGGTAAAAACTGTATCAATATCGTTAAAGGGAAAAAGGTTCCTTTCAACTTTAAGGAAAAATATAAGGATTGATAAGATAAAATGAGAAGAAAATATGCTCCTTTTATTGCTGCGGCTGCACTCGTGATTGCAATAATAATTTTTGCGTTTTCCTACAGCTACAGCCAAAAGCAAAACGAAAATAAAATAAAGGACGCTACCGATTATTCAACAACGGAATTTACCACCTCAGACTTCGACGGTGAGCGCTCGCTTCTTTGCGAAAATAAGGAGGGTAACTATCAGCTTTACTATTATCCCGAAACGGAAAAGGTGCTTCTTGTCCACGGCGAACTTGAAAGGGAGTTTAACTGGGGCTGGTCGGTAAAAATCCACATTCCCGAAATGGCATACTATGACGTTGACGACGACGGCGAAAAAGAGCTTCTTTTAAGGGTTGCCGCTTCAACCGCAACCGACGACGTTATCAACTCAAAGCCGTATGCTGTATTCAACCTCTTTGTTATAGAGGTCGTTGAAACAGACGGCGTTGAAGAGCTTGCGGCGTTTATGGCAGGAGCTAACACCTGGCGCGACCCGTTCAAAGATGCAATCAAGGTTGAGATTACACAGCTTAAGGATTCAAAGAAGTTTATTCAGGTTGCAATGAATAACGCAGACGTAGGCATTTCCTACGACGATATCGGACTGACAAATAACAAATACACCTATTACGCCGGTGCATACCGCGACAACAAAAACAGATATTACACGCTTGACACGTGGAACTTTAACTCGGGCATTTACACCTTTGACGAGGAAAATGAAAAAATGGTGCTCGACATATCAATTATCGTTCAGTACGAGGAGGAGGAATTCAGGGAATATCTTGGCAATATCCACTGCGATATAACCTTCTCAAACGGCAAATTCCACCTTACGCCAAACACTATTGTATTTGTGCCGATGACGCCGAAAATCGTCACCGACCCGAGAGAACGTGCGTCGCAGGACTGGAGCGTTAAGCTTACAAACTCTGCGGGCGCTCCCTCCTCTTCAAGCAAAGAAATCAACTGGATTGAAAACCAGTTTAATATGAACACCTACCGTTCTGACACAACGCTTGATTTTTCTGCTCTAAACAGCAAAATCAAATGCGTTGACTCTATTGAAATAAGCGAGTCGGGCATTATTATGACGGCGAAAAGCGGATACACCTTCAGCGAAAGGGTTGTTGAAAACGGTACCTACACCGTCACAATCGAGGGCGACGACGGCTCTTCACAGCAAATTGACAACACCGTCACAGTAAAGACCGACGCGTCGGGCAGAAGCATACTTACAATGAACTTTGACAAGACTTATGATCGTGAGGATTTGAAAACACTTCGAATTAAATTTGGCGTGTAACTTATCTGTATTTATACAAATATACAAATATTTACAAAATTCCTTACTTTTCCGGTTGATATAATTATATGATTGTGATAAAATCAACAACATATATTAATATGTAAGGAGTGAGAATATGAAAGAGGTTGTCATCACAGCTGACTCTACCTGTGATTTACCGGAATATCTTGTAAAAAAGAATAACATTATAATTACGCCTCTTTCCGTTCTTCTCGGCGAAAATGCATACTCTGACGGCGTAAATGTTTTTCCACAGGATATATATGATTTTGTGGAAAAGTCCGGCACCTTGCCGAAAACGGCAGCGGTAACCCCCGCGCAATACGGTGAGCTTTTTGAAAGGCTCAGCAGCGAGGGTAAGGCGGTTGTTCACATCGGATTATCCTCTGCCATATCATCAAGCTTTAATAACGCCTGCTTAGCTGCTGAGGAATTTGACGACGTTTACTGCGTTGATTCAAAAAGTCTTTGCACGGCTATGGGACTTCTCGTTCTTAAGGCGTGCGATTTCAGGGACAGAGGCTTTGACGCAAGAAAGATATATAACAGGGTGAATTCACTTGTGCCAAAGGTAAGCACAACGTTTGTGCTTGACAGTCTGGAATATCTCCACAAGGGCGGAAGATGCACCGGCGCCGCAAAGCTTGGCGCAAACCTGCTCGGTATCAAGCCGAGTATTGCCGTAAATCCCGAAACGGGTGCGCTTGACGTTGCCAAGAAATACAGAGGCAAGATGAACGTCGTTTATAAGCAATATATAAACGACTGCCTTCGTGACTCGGGAAAGATTGACACATCTCGCCTTGTAATTGCAAACAGCGGCGGAGTTGAAAACGAGGTTTTACAATACGCAAAGGGCGTTGCCGAGGGCAAGGAAAAATTTGAGGAAATAATTTTTGCAGACGCAGGATGTACAATATCCTCGCATTGCGGTCCGAAAACACTCGCAATTTTCTATATAAGAAAATAAAAAAAGCAGTTTCTTGAAACTGCTTTTTTTGTTTTGGTAAACGCAATCAAAACGGCAAATTATCACAAACTTGTGCAATCAGCACAAGGAAATGGCAAAGTTGTTGTGCAATATGCAACGATATTGTTATTTTTTTGTCAAACTGTCGTTATTTTTAACAAATTTGCATATTATACATTGACAAAAGCATTAACAAGTATATAATAGTATCAAAATATTTTTATTACTAAGGAGAAAAATTATGGCCAGAGTTTATAATTTCAGTGCAGGTCCTTCAACTTTACCTGTAAAGGTTCTTGAGGAAGCTGCAGCAGACATGCTTGATTACAAGGGCAGCGGACAGTCGGTAATGGAGATGAGCCACCGTTCAAAGTGGTTTGATGACATTATCAAGGAAGCAGAAGCTCTTATGAGAGAGCTTTACAACGTTCCCGACAACTACAAGGTATTATTCCTTCAGGGCGGCGCTTCAGCACAGTTTTCAGCAATTCCGCTCAACTTTATGAACGGCACGGGCAAGGCTGACTATATCATCACAGGTCAATGGGCAAAGAAGGCATTTCAGGAGGCACAGAAGTACGGCGATGTTGTTGCCGCCGCTTCATCTGCCGACAAGACCTTCTCATACATCCCGAAGACAACTGCGGCAGATTTTCGTGAGGATGTTGACTACGTATATGTTTGCTACAACAACACAATTTACGGCACCGTTTACAAGGAAATTCCTGATGTAGGCGACAGAGTTCTTATTGCAGACGTTTCATCCTGCGCTCTTTCAGAGCCGCTTGACATCAGCAAGTTCGGCATGGTTTATTTCGGCGCTCAGAAGAACGTTGCGCCTGCAGGTCTTGTTGTTGCAATTATCCGTGAGGATCTCCTCGGAAACGCAAGAGATATCACACCTGTTATGATGAACTACAAGGTTCAGGCTGACGCAGACTCACTTTATAACACTCCTCCCTGCTGGACAATTTACATCTGTAAGCTTGTTCTTGAGTGGATTAAAAATGACATCGGCGGTCTTGACAAGATGAAGGAGAGAAACGAGGCTAAGGCTAAGGTTCTTTACGACTTCCTCGACAGCTCCGATATGTTTAAGGGCACAGTAGTTAAGGAAGACCGTTCACTTATGAACGTTCCGTTTGTTATCGGCGATGACGAGCTTGAAAAGAAGTTTATCAAGGAAGCAACAGAGGCAGGCTTTGTAAACCTCAAGGGACACAGAAGCGTCGGCGGTATGAGAGCGTCAATATATAACGCTATGCCGATTGAGGGCGTTGAAAAGCTTGTTGAATTTATGAAGAAGTTTGAGGCAGACAACGCGTAACTTTTAATTGTATACAATTCTACGGGCGGACATTGTTCGCCCGAAATATATATGAGGTATTATTATGTTCAACATTAAAACACTTAACAAAATTTCAGACGTAGGACTTTCAAAGTTTGACACTGCAAAGTACACCTATGCAAACGAAATTGATAACCCCGACGCAATTATGGTAAGAAGTGCGTCAATGCACGATATGGAAATGCCGAAGTCTCTTCTCGCAATCGCAAGAGCAGGCGCAGGCGTTAACAACATTCCCGTTGCCGACTGCGCAAAGGACGGTATCGTTGTTTTCAACACGCCCGGTGCAAACGCAAATGCAGTTAAAGAGCTTGTTCTTTGCGGTCTTCTTCTTTCAAGCCGTAAGGTTACAAAGGCTATCGACTGGTGTAAAACAATCAAGGACGAGGGCGACAATGTCGGCAAGACCGTTGAAAAGGGTAAAAGCGCTTTTGCAGGTCCCGAAATCAAGGGCAAGACGCTTGCAGTTATCGGTCTTGGCGCAATCGGCAAACTCGTTGCAGAGGCTGCAGTTGACCTTGGTATGAGCGTTATCGGTTACGACCCGTTCCTTCCGGAAGGCACCGAGCTTAAGGCAGGTATCACGCTCAACAACAATCTTGAGGAAATTTATCCTGTTGCGGATTATATTTCCGTTCACGTTCCGCTTACGCCCGAAACAAAAGGACTTATTTGTAAGGATACAATCGCAAAGATGAAGAACACCGTAAGAATTCTCAACTTTGCAAGAGGCGACCTCGCAGTTTCAGCAGATGTTATTGAGGCGCTCGAAAACGGCGAAATGGCAGCATATGTTACCGACTTTCCGTCAGCAGACGTTATCGGCGTTGACGGCGTTATCGCAATCCCCCACCTTGGCGCTTCAACACCCGAAAGTGAGGAAAACTGCGCTTCTATGGGCGCTTTACAGCTTATTGATTTCCTTGAAAACGGTAACATCAAAAACTCTGTAAATATGCCTGCAGTATCAATGGCAAGAACAGGCGCTGCAAGAATTACCGTTATTCACATCAACAAGCCTAATATGATTTCTACAATCACAAACACAATCAGCTCTGACGGAATCAACATCGCTTCCTTTGAAGATAAGAACAGAGGCGAATTTGCATATTCAATCATTGACGTTGATTCACAGCCGTCTGACAAGGTGCTTGCTGATATCGAGGCAATCGACGGTGTTATCAAGGTCAGATACATTAAATAATTCAAATATGATATATTGACAAAACTGCGATTTCGTCATATAATCAACATAGCTTAATAAGTCAGGGGTGCCTTAACAGGCTGAGATTATACCCTTCTAACCTGTGCGGTAATGCGCGCGAAGGAAGACGAGTTATGATATTATCCCCTGCTTTTTGCAGGGGTTTTTCTTTTGGCTTAATAAGTAAAAAACGAAAGGAGAACTATTATGAAAGCAAGTATTGCAATTCAGGTATTGCCTCAGGTTGACAGCGAGGACGAGCTTATCCGCATTGTTGACGAGGTTATCGCCTACATCAAAAGCACCGGACTCAACTGCTACGTGGGTCCGTTTGAAACAACCATTGAGGGCGAAAGCTACGACGAGCTTATGGAGATTGCCGCAAACTGTCAGAAGGTTGCCATCAAGGCGGGCTGCGACAGCGTAAGCGCATATATCAAGGTAGTTTACACCCCCGAGGGAGAGGTACTCACCATTGACAAAAAGGTTTCAAAGCATCACTAATAAGACTGCGCCTCTCGCCGCAGTGGCTGTTGTTCTTATAATTTGGTATATCTGCAGCGAAAAAGAGGTTATTCCCGCATATATGCTTCCGTCACCGACCGATGTTGCAAGGGCATTTTTTGACAACTTTTCAACTATGCTAAAGCAGGCATATGTGACTCTGCAAGAGGCACTTTACGGTCTTCTTATCGGCATCGGCTCAGCATTTATAATCGCTGTGCTTATGGACCGCTTTGACTTTCTTTACAAAGCGGTATACCCCCTTCTTGTTATAACCCAGACAATACCCGCTATCGCCATCGCTCCGCTTCTTGTTTTGTGGATGGGCTTTGGTATGGCGCCGAAAATCACGCTTGTTGTTATAACAACTTTCTTCCCGATTGTTATCGGGCTTCTTGACGGCTTTCGCTCGGTTGACGGCGATACAATTAATTTTATGCGTTCAATGGGCGCAAACCGAATTCAGATTTTCAGACATATAAAGCTTCCGAGCAGTGTTAAATCCTTTTTTTCGGGGCTGAAAATCTCCGCTTCCTACGCTATCGTAGGCGCAGTTGTTTCCGAATGGCTCGGCGGATTTGAGGGACTCGGTGTTTATATGACAAGGGTAAAAAAGGCTTATGCCTACGACAAAATGTTTGCCGTTATTGTTTTCATTTCGGCAATCAGCCTTGCTCTTCTCGGGCTTGTAGCACTGCTTGAAAAGCTTGCTACGCCTTGGGAAAAGCAAAAATATAATAACGAAAGGAAACGTCATTAATATGAAAAAACTTTTATCAATACTTCTTGCGGCTTCGCTTGTTTTCTGCCTTGCTGCCTGCAGCGGCGGCACGCAGAAGGAGGAGGCAAAAAAGCTTGAAAACATCACACTCTGCCTCGACTGGACTCCGAACACAAACCACACCGGCTTTTATGTGGCTCTTGAAAAGGGCTACTATGAGGAGGCAGGACTTAACGTAACAATCGTTCAGCCGCCGGAAAACGGCGCGGTTCAGGCTTGTGCCGCAGGTCAGGCACAGTTTGCCGTTGACGCACAGGACACGCTTGCACCTGCGCTCACCTCCGATACGCCTCTCGGCGTTACGACGGTTGCTGCGCTTATTCAGCACAACACCTCGGGCATTATCTCAAAGCAGGGCGAAGGCATGGACAGACCTTCAGGCATTACCGGAAAGACTTATCTTACCTGGGATTCACCTACCGAAAAAGCAATAATGGAAAACGTTGTAAACAGCGACGGCGGTGACTGGAGCAAGGTTACACTTGTACCGAACACCGTAACCGAAGAGGCACAGGATGTTTTCAACAACCCCGACCATGCAATCTGGGTATTTTATGCATGGGGCGGAATCAACGCAAAGGTAAACAGTATCGACACCGATTTCTTCTATTTCAAGGACATCAATCCCGTGTTTGACTACTATACACCCGTTCTTATTGCAAACAACGACTTCCTTACCGAAAACGGCGACAGCGCAAAGAAATTCCTTGAAGCAACAAGGAAGGGATATGAATATGCTATTTCGAATCCGGAGGAAGCGGCACAGATTCTTATTGACGGCGACGATACCGGCTCGCTTCAGGGCTCTGAGGAGCTTGTTGTTGAAAGTCAGAAATATCTTGCCGGCGAATATATCTCGGACGCGGAAAAATGGGGTTACATTGACCCTGCCCGCTGGGACGCATTTTACGCTTGGCTTTACAGCGAAGGTCTTATTGAAAAGGAGCTTCCTGCAGGAACAGGCTTTACTAACGACTATTTATCATAATTATGGCATTATTAACTTGTGAAAACATACATAAATCCTTTGGTGAAAAGCACGTGCTTAAAGGCGTTTCGATTGAGCTTCATGAGGGCGAGCTCGTTTCGCTTCTCGGTATGAGCGGCGGCGGAAAGACCACGCTTTTCAACGTCCTTTCCGGAATCTACACGCCCGAAAAGGGAAGGGTTATTCTCAAGGGCGAGGACATTACCGGCAAGCCCGGCAAGATGAGCTATATGCTTCAGAAGGACCTGCTTCTCCCCTACAAAAAGGTTATCGACAACGTGTCGCTCCCTCTTGTTCTTCAGGGAATGAAAAAGAGCGAGGCGCGAAAAACGGCTGACAGCCATTTCAAAACCTTCGGCCTTGAGGGTACGCAGCAGCTTTATCCCTCGGCGCTTTCAGGCGGTATGAAGCAGAGAGCTGCGCTTCTTCGCACCTATCTTTCGTCAAGCGGCGTTGCGCTTCTTGACGAGCCTTTTTCGGCGCTCGACACAATAACAAAATCGAAAATTCATGAATGGTACCTCGACGTTATGAACGAGATTAACCTTTCAACAATTTTCATCACCCACGATATTGACGAGTCGATACTTCTTTCTGACAGGATTTATATTTTAAGCGACGGATTAATAACTGCCGAAATAAAAATTGATACACCAAAGCCGAGAGCAAAGGACTTTAACCTCACAACACAGTTTCTTGAATACAAGAAGCAAATTGTTTCTTTGCTTTAACGGTAAAGGGCATATTCACGGTATATCGTGAATATGCCCTTTTTTGATCTTAAACACGGAATAAGCTCCTGTTCAACCGATGGTTATGGTGTGATAATATATTCGATTTTGTTTTTGTCCTTGCTTACAACCTTTGCCTTTTCTTTGATAATCGCTTCTGAAATATCGTCTATGTTTCGATTAAACACATCTTTTTCTGTGCCGAAAACAGATAATTTCAACATCATAACATCATTGTCGTTTTCTGCTTCCAACTTAAACTCGGCGCTTGCGCCGTCGTATTCCTCAAGAGCGGGGAGAATATATCCCGTATATGCCTCTTCGAAAACGATTTCACACGCATTGCTCTGCTTCTTGTTCATAAATCTGCCAATGCAAAACTCCTCAAGCAGCGCCGCCATTGAAAAGAAATCACAGCCGTCTGTTTGCGTGTTCCATTCCCATACGGAAATCTTTTTGACAAACGCTCTTGTTTTTTCCTTTTCGGGATTTTCAAAAATCTTTTCGGGTGTTCCCTGCTCATAGACAATTCCTTCATCTATATACAAAACCCTCGTTGAAACGTCCTGTGCAAGCCGCATTTCGTGGGTGACGATTAGCATTGTCATTCCGTCCTCAGCAAGTCTTCTGATAACGTTTTTAACCTCACTAACCATTGTTGGGTCAAGCGCACTTGTGGGTTCGTCAAAAAGCATTATCTGCGGCTTCATTGCAAGCGCTCTTGCAATTGCCACTCTCTGCTTCTGTCCGCCTGAAAGGTCAGAGGGCATTCTGTCAGCTCTGCTTTCAAGACCTACCTTTTTTAACTGCTTTAACGCCTGAGCCCTTGCCTCTTCTTCGCTGACGCCGAGCAAATCCATCTGCGGCATCATTATGTTTTCAAGCACATTTTTGTGACCGAAAAGGTTGAACGACTGAAAAACCATGCCCACCTTTTTGCGAAGCCCGGTAAGGTCGGTATTCTTGCCGCACACATTTTCCCCATCAATAATAATGTCGCCGCTTGTGGGTGTTTCGAGCCTGTTTATACATCTTATAAGCGTTGATTTTCCCGTACCCGACGGACCTATTATGCTTATTACGTCGCCCTTTTCCGCCGTAAAGCTTATGTTCTTTAGCGGAGTTGATTTTGCAAACGACTTTGAAAGTCCCTTTATTTCAAGAAAGCTCATAATAACGCCCTCCTTTTTGCTCTGTCCGATATTGATTTACCTGCGTCAATAAACGCTGTTATCAGCCAAGTCAGAACAAAATAGATAATCGCAACCGTAAGAAGCGGGAAGAACGCCTCAAGCGTATGGCCCCTGATGATATCGCCGGCTCTTGTAAGGTCAACAACTGCAATATAGCCTGCTACCGAGGTTTCTTTAACGAGAAGCGCAAACTGGGTTCGCAAAAGGGGAAAATACACCTTTGCCGCCTGCGGAAGAATAACTCTTCTATACGCCTTTTTTTCGGTATATCCAAGTGCAAGCGCCGCCTCAAGCTGACCCTTGTCAACCGATTCAATTCCGCTAATTATCAGCGCATACGCCTTGGGTGCAAAAATAATTGAAAATCCGACTATTGTAACAAATACTGCGGGCGTTTTTGCAGACGCAAAAACCACATAATAAAGTATCATAAGTATTACAACAACCGGCAGCCCGGAGATAAGCCTGCAGTAAACGGCAATAATCGCATTTATCAGCTTTATATTCCTTCTGTGAAGCGATACCATTATATAAGCCGCAACAAGTCCGATTATTCCCGACGAAACCGAGATAATCAACGTTGTTTCAAGTCCCGAAAGAATAAGCTTATATCTACCGTCTGTGAAAAGCGTGTTTTTGAATTTTTCACCTATATCCGAAAAGACGGAATAGCCCGTGCTGTCCTTTGCACGAACCACAAAAACAAACGCCGTATCATGATACGCAACAAAATTAAGGGTTTTCTGTCTTTCTTCCGTTATTATAAGCGTACCCGCGCACATATCTGCCTTGCCTGCCTCAACCGAGGCTATAAGCGCCGAGAACTCCATCGGCAGAAATTCAACCTTATAATTAAGCTGCTTCGCCAAAAGGAGTATTAATTCAGCCTCCATTCCAAGCACCTGACCGTCTGCGCTGAGATATGCTGACGGCTGCATACTGTCACAAATGGCAACGCGCACAGTACCGGCGCTGCCGTCCCAGTCAACCCGGGGCATAATCTTTGCATCCTCATCAGCGCCCGTCCATTTGTCCCACATGTTCTCAATTACAGCCGAATCTATATTGTCAAAGGCGCCCTGCCAAAGATCAATGTCCTCATAGTTCTTTGAAAAGCCAATGCCAAATTGTGCGGCTTTAAGAGGCTCGGGGAACGCGGCAAGCTCCGCGTCCCTGTTGACAAACAAATCAAGCGTGGCGGTATTAAGAAGACCTGCGTCGGTTTTTCCGGTTTTAATCGCCATAACCATCTCAGCAGGCGAGGCGTAATACGAAAACTCCTCAACGTCGCTTACCTTAGAGCTTATCAGCCCTTCAAACGGCGCTCCCGTAAGCATACATATCCTTTTGCCGCTCAAATCCTCAAAGCTCTTATATTCCGGTTCTCTGTCAACCTGTGCTGCAAAAGCGCCGGAAAATGACGAAGAAGCAACACACAGCGCAAGAGCTAATGTAACAATAAATACAACTAATCTTTTCAATATATCAACTCTTTTTCAAAAAAATAATAGGGAGGGCGTTTCCCCTCCCGCTTTGTAAGCATCAGACAAGAAAAAAATAACCAGGTTTATTCCTCCACGTGCTCGGTTGCGCACTCGATAATCTTTTTTACATGGTCGTCTGCAAGAGAGTAAATCATACTTTTACCCTCGCGTCTGTATTTGATAAGGCGGCTTTGCTTGAGAACGCGTAACTGGTGCGACACAGCGGTCTGGCTCATTCCGACAGCTTCTGCAATGTCGTTTACACAAAGCTCTCCGCCGAAAAGAACAACAAGTATTTTAATTCTTGTTGAATCGGAAAACACCTTAAACAAATCTGCAAGGTCGTACATAATCTCTTCGTCAAAAGCTGTTACATTTTCAGCCATAATGGTCATCCTTTCATAAATGATTTATTAAATTGTAATCTACGCAAAAAAAATTGTCAAGTCCCTTGACAAATACATAATCTGTAATATAATAAAACTACTAAATATTTTCAGGGCGGGGTGCAATTCCCCACCGGCAGTAAAGTCTGCGAGCCTTTTTGGTTGATGCGGTGAAATTCCGCAACCGACGGTATAGTCCGGATGAGAGAAAATGTTTGAAAAGCATATTTTCAAAGGTCAACATTTACGCCCTGTCCGTTTTCGGTCAGGGTTCTCTTTTTGCCCAAAAAAGGAGATTCGTTATGAAAAACAAAAAGGTAAGAGTTATCGCAGGCTGCGGTATGCTCACGGCGGCGGCAGTAGTGCTTCAGTATCTGGAGTTTCCCATTCCGATTGTGCCGAGCTTTATCAAGCTTGACTTTTCGGATTTGCCCGAATTAATAGGCGCATTTGCCTACGGTCCCGTTGCGGGAATCATCATTGCTCTTCTGAAAAACATAATCCATATGGCAGTAAGTCAGAGCGGGTTTGTCGGCGAGCTGTCAAACTTTATGCTCGGCGCAGTGTTTGCAGGAGTTGCAGGGCTTATCTATAAGCACAAAAAGACAAGAGCCGGCGCACTCATCGGCGGTGTTGCAGGCGCTGCTGCAATGGCTGCGGTAAGCGTTTTCACTAATTATTTTGTTATCTATCCGCTTTATTACAGTGTTCTCGGCTTTCCCGAGGAGGCGGTTTTAGGTATGTATCAGGCAATCCTTCCGAAAATCAAAACGATTTTCTCTGCGCTTCTTGTTTTCAACCTTCCTTTCACTGCGGTTAAAGGTCTTATAAGCGTTTTTATTTCCATGATTATTTACAAACCTCTTTCCCCTGTTTTGCACGGAAAAAACAATAATTAATATTGATATTCAAATAACAATGTAGTATAATGTTATTTGGTGAAAATCACAAATAATTTTATAGGAGATATTAATTATGCCATTAGTTACTACTACCGAAATGTTTAAGAAGGCGTATGAAGGCGGTTACGCTATCGGTGCTTTCAATGTAAACAATATGGAGATTGTTCAGGGTATCACAAGAGCCTGCAAAAAGCTTGAAGCGCCTGTTATTCTTCAGTGCTCATCAGGCGCAAGAAAGTATGCTTCACACGACTATCTTGTTGCTATGGTAAAGGCTGCTGCAGAGGAGACGGGTCTTCCGATTGCTCTTCACCTTGACCACGGTCCCGACTTTGAAACCTGCAAAAGCTGTATTGACGGCGGTTTCACATCAGTTATGATTGACGGCTCTTCACTTCCTTACGAAGAGAATGTTGCTCTTACAAAGAAGGTTGTTGAGTATGCACACGCTCACGGCGTTGTTGTTGAGGGCGAGCTCGGTACTCTCGCAGGCGTTGAGGACGACGTTCAGGTTGAGGCTGAAAACGCTTCGTACACAAGACCGGAAGAGGTTTATGACTTCGCTACAAGAACAGGCGTTGACTCACTTGCTATCGCAATCGGCACAAGCCACGGCGCATACAAGTTTAAGCCCGGCCAGAAGCCGCAGCTTCGTTTTGACATTCTTGAAGAGGTTGGAAAGCAGCTTCCCGAATTCCCAATCGTTCTTCACGGCGCATCATCAGTTAATCAGGACCACATCAAGATGATTAACCAGTACGGCGGCGAGATGCCTGACGCTATCGGTATTCCTGAGGATATGCTTCGTCAGGCTGCATCTATGGCTGTTTGTAAAATCAATGTTGACTCTGATATCAGAATCGCAATGACAGCTGCTATCAGAAAGCATTTTGCCGAAAATCCGACACACTTTGACCCCCGCCAGTATCTCACACCCGCAAGAGACCTTATTGAAGAGGTTGTTGCACACAAGGTTGACGTTGTATTCGGCGCTGCAGGTCATGCGTTTGATTAATAATAAAGCGATAAGACTCTCCCGAGGGGGCACCCTAATTAAATAGGGCGCCCCTAGGAGAGTCTTTTTTGTTTGCTACATCATACTCGTTACGGTTTCGGCAAAATCCGCCATTTTGTCAACCGCGGTTTTTACTGCCTTTTTAGCGCTTTTCGGCGCCGAGCTTTTGCTTCCCATAAATGCTGCGGCAGAGCAAACGGCGAAGGTTGCGCCCGCTGCCTTCAGCATTGCTGACTGTGTTTTTTTATTCATTTTTTACCCTCCGAATTATTATTGCAACGCGTGCAATAATATTATTTGAGAATTTCTTTTTTATATGTTTCAAAATTATTGGCAACTCGTTTTTGTAAAAAATAGACATATTATATAATTATTGACAACAGCCTGCAAAAGTGATACTCTAAATGTGGTGCGTTTTTTCGGTTTGCACTATATTTTATAATTATCGGAGGGTTTATTAAACAATGAATGAGTACATTGAAAGCGTAATTGCTACAGCAGAAAAAAGAAACCCCGAAAAGCCTGAATTTATTCAGACTGTTAAAGAGGTTTTGGGTTCTCTTGAAAAGGTAGTTGCAGAGCATCCTGAGTACATAGAAGAGGATATTTTAGGCAGAATGATTGAGCCTGAAAGATTTATCACCTTCCGTGTTGCATGGGTTGACGACGCAGGAAAGACCCAGGTTAACAGAGGTTACCGCGTACAGTTTAACTCCGCAATCGGTCCTTACAAGGGCGGTCTTCGTTTCCACCCTACAGTTAACAGCTCCATTATGTTCTTCCTCGGCTTTGAGCAGACCTTCAAAAATTCTCTTACAGGTCTTCCTATGGGCGGCGGTAAGGGCGGCTCTGACTTTGATCCGAGAGGCAAGTCAAACAGAGAGATTATGCGTTTCTGCCAGGCATTTATGACTGAGCTTTACAGACATATCGGTCCTAACATCGACGTTCCTGCAGGTGATATCGGTGTCGGCGGAAGAGAAATCGGTTACCTCTTCGGTCAGTATAAGAGAATTAGAGATTCATACGACAACGGCGTTCTCACAGGTAAAGGCCGTTCATACGGCGGCTCGCTTATCCGTCCTGAAGCTACAGGCTACGGCGCAGTATACTACACCTGCGAGGTTCTTAAGCACGAAAACGACGATATCAAAGGCAAGACCGTTGCTGTTTCCGGCTTCGGTAACGTTGCTTGGGGCGCTTGCAAAAAGCTTGCAGAGCTTGGCGCAAAGGCTGTTACAATTTCCGGTCCTGACGGATATGTTTATGACCCTGACGGAATTGTTACTGACGAAAAGATTGATTATCTTCTTGAAATGCGTGCGTCCGGCAGAGACAGATGCCAGGATTACGCTGACAAGTTTGGCTGCCAGTTCTTCCCCGGTGAAAAGCCTTGGGGCGTAAAGGTTGACATCGCAATGCCTTGCGCAACTCAGAACGAGGTTACACTTGACGAAGCAAAGAAGATTATTTCTAACGGCACAAAATATTATATTGAGGTTGCTAATATGCCTACAACCGAAGAGGCATTTGACCTCTTCAGAGAAACAGAAGGCGTTATCATCGCTCCTTCAAAGGCAGTTAACGCAGGCGGCGTTTGCGTATCTGGTCTTGAAATGAGCCAGAACAGCGCACGTCTGAGCTGGACTGCAGAGGAGGTTGACGCAAGACTTCATCAGGCAATGATTGACATCCATAAAAATTCAATGGAAGCAGCAGAGCGTTACGGCCTTGGCTACGACCTTGTTGCAGGCGCAAACATTGCAGGCTTTGAGAAGGTTGCAGACGCAATGATGGCACAGGGTATTTATTAAACAATAAATTCGCAAAACAAAACCGTGGACAGTGTCCACGGTTTTTTGTTTTGTTTTCGGTGCTAAAAAGCCCGCCCTCAGTTTTATTTTACAGTTTTCATAAATCTTATAAACTGCGCCTTGCCCTCTTCAGTGCGCTCGTAAACTCCGCACTGTTCAAGAATTGCAGTAAACACAATTCCGATTTCCTTTTTAAGAATATCCTCGCAGTTTTCTGCGGTTATGTCATACTTTTCACTAATCATCTGCGCCCACTCGTTGTGCTTTGCGATGCGCTCGTCGGCGGTGATATCCTTGCCGTTTACCATTGCGTCGGCAAGAACACTGATTTCCTCCTTAAGCCTTGAAGGAAGAACGGCAAGTCCCATAACCTCGATAAGACCGATATTCTCTTTCTTGATATGGTGGTATTCAGGGTGCGGATGATAAAAGCCGAGTGGACAATCTTCGGTTGTGATATTGTTACGAAGCACGAGGTCAAGCTCAAATTTGCCGTTACGCATACGGGCAATCGGCGTGATTGTGTTGTGCTTTTCTCCATCGGTTTCAGAGTAGATAAACGCATCCTCGTCGGTGTATCCTCGCCATGCGGTGAGAATTTTATCGGCAAGCTCAACAATTCTGTTTTTGTCCGTACCTGAAAGACGGATAACGCTCATAGGCCACTTGACAATACCTGCGCTTATATCCTCAAATCCTTCAAAGGTAAACGGCGTTTCAACGCCTGCCTTTGCCATTGCGAATTCGTAGTGACCGCCCTGAAAATGCTCGTGTGTGAGGATTGAACCGCCGACAATCGGAAGGTCTGCGTTTGAGCCGACAAAGTAGTGAGGGAAAATCTCTACAAACGATAGAAGCTTGTCAAACGCGCCTTTGTTTATAACCATCGGTATGTGCTCGCTGTTAAAAACAATACAGTGCTCATTATAGTAAACATACGGCGAATACTGAAGGAAGAACGCCTCGCCCGAAAGAGTAATCGGAATAATCCTGTGGTTCTGTCTTGCAGGGTGATTTACTCTTCCCATATAGCCTTCGTTTTCCTTGCAAAGCTGGCATTTCGGATATGCGCTTTGCTTCATTTTAAGAGCAGCGGCAATAGCCTTCGGGTCCTTTTCGGGCTTTGAAAGATTTATTGTTATGTCGATGTCACCGTATTCGGTTTTTGTTATCCACTTAACATCGTTTTTTATTCTGTATTCTCTTATGTAATCGCTCTTACGGGAAAGGTTGTAGTAATAATCCGTTGCGCTTTCGGGTGATTTTTTATACTCCTCTTCAAAACGCCTGATAACCTCGCTGGGTCTTGGAGTAAGAATGCCCATAAGCCTTGTGTCGAACAAATCACGAAAAACAACGCTGTCCTCGCAAAGACCGTTTTTAACCGCATAGTCAAGAATTGAGGAGAGAATTTTCTCAAGTTCAGGCTCACCCTCAACCTCACAGTCCTCAAAGCTTTCCATATTAAGTGCCTGGCAAAGCTGGTTGATGCTGAAAATCACATCCTCTTTTTCAATAAGTCCGTTTTTCACAGCGTACTGTGAAAGCGCCTTAACCGCTTCAAAAATAGTCATTTCTCTTCTCCTTCTTTTTTTACTATTATAAATATATAGTATGACTTTTTCAACACAAAAATTACGATTTAGTCTATTATTTTTACCTCCTGCCCCGAAAGAGCCTCAATGTGAGGCTTAATGTTTGTACCGTAAACAATAGCGTTTGGAAAAAGATCGCAAAGCGGTTCAAGCACAAAACGCCTCTCGCTGTATCTCGGGTGCGGAAGAATAAGATTTTCGCTTTCAATTTCCGCGTCCTCGGCAAAAATCAGGTCAATGTCAATAATACGTGGACCGTTCTTAAACTGCCTCACCCTTCCGAAGCCCGCCTCAATACCAAGGCATGCGCCCAGCATTTCGTGGGGGTCAAAGGAAGACTCAACCTCGGCGGCAATGTTATAAAAGCTCTGCTGATTTTCATAGCCGACCGGCTCGGTTTCATAAAGGCGTGAGCACCTTAAAACCTTTGTTTTCGGCAAAAGCGAAAGGGCGTCAACGCATTTGACGATATTCGCTTTTCTGTCGCCGATATTTGTTCCTATGCTCAAAATATATTTCATATGCTTTCCTTTTGTCTTTGTCTGAAGACCTCAACGCCGACGTAATCAAAATCAGCATCAATCGGCGCTTCGGGTTTTTTGAGGGTAAGGCGTATCCTTTCAACAGCCTTGTACTCGTCAAAAATTGCGTCACAGGTTATCTGCGCCGCCTTTTCAAGAAGGTCATATTTTTCTTCGGTAAAAATTCTGCGAACGGTTTTTATAACCTTTGCATAGCTTACGGTGTCGTTCAGGTCGTCGGAATAGCACGCTCTTGAATAGTCAACATAGAGGTCTATGTCAAAGACGAAATTCTGTCCGTTGATCTTTTCCTCTTCATTTACGCCGTGATACGCAAATATTTTAAGATTTCGAATAAGTATTTTGTCCATAATTTTCCTTACTTTTTTACTTTTATTGTCGCCGCGCAGCTTTTATCTCATCAGCCGTCAGAATGCCCTGCTTTTCGTTTTCAACATCATGAAGCCGGATTATATTAACCCCGTCAAGAATTGCCGCGGTGTCGGCTGCTATATTGCCGAAAATGCGCTTTTCGGGATTTTCCTGACCGCTTGCCTGACCGATTACCCTTTTTCTCGATGTGCCGAGAAGAAGAGGAAAACCGTCAATTTTATAGCTTTTCACATTTGCAAGAAGCGCTATATTTTCTTCATACTCTTTACCGAAGCCTATGCCCATATCAAAACAAAGCTGCTTTTTTTCTATACCGTATTCCTCGCATTTTTCTATGCAGTCAAGGAAAAAGCGGCGCACATCGTCAGGCGCACCTGCGCCGTTATGCATTAAAATCCAGCCGCAACGGCTCATTTTGACGATTTTTGCCATTTTCTCGGTTACGACTCCGCTTACATCGTTAATGATGTCTGCGCCGAAAGAAAGGCTTTTTTCGGCAACCGAAGGATAATATGTGTCAACGGAAAGTGCGGCGTCAAGCTCACCTTCAAGAAGGCGCAAAACCTTCTCAAGCCTCTGCCATTCCTCTTCGGCTGACACGGCAATGTGCCCCGGTCGGGTTGACTGTGCGCCTATGTCGATAATATCAGCGCCCTGTGATTGAAGAAGGAGTGCATGCTCCACAGCCTTTTCGGCGCAAAAGTATCTTCCCCCGTCGGAAAAAGAATCGGGAGTTACGTTGACAATACCCATAATAAGCGTGTGCTTATCGTATTCAATTTGCTTGTCCCTGCATTTCCAAATCATATTTTATAACCTTATTTATCAAGGAGCGCTAAAACCTCCGCTCTTGTTCTTGCGTCAGTCTTCATAAGTCCCCTGAGAGCTGAGGTCTGCGTTTTTGAGCCGGAAGCCTTTGCCCCTCTTATTGACATACACATATGCTCTGCCTCGATGATTACGGCAACTCCCTTGGGCTTTAGATGGTCATTAAGAAAGTCTGCAATGTCATGGGTAAGTCTTTCCTGCACCTGGGGCTTTTTAGCAAAATTGTCAACTATTCTTGCAAATTTTGAAAGCCCGATAATCTTGTTGTCATCAGGAATATAGGCTATGTGCGCTTTGCCGACAAAGGGAAGCAGGTGATGCTCGCACATAGAACTAAAAGGAATATCCCTTACAATTACCATTTCGTCGTTTGAGTTTTCCTCAAAAAATTTCAGGTGCTTTACGGGGTCCTCTTCAAGACCTGCAAACATCTCTGCATACATATTTGCAACACGCCTCGGTGTTTCGACAAGTCCTGCTCTTTGCGGGTCTTCGCCGACTGCGATAAGTATTTCTTTTACTGCGTTTTCAATTCTCTCTTTATCCATATTTTCTCCTTTGAAAACATTATCACTTTGAATAATATCCCTTTACATTCTGCAAGCTTTCCGGAGTAATTTCACCGCCGTCATATTCGGCATAGGCGTTATAAACACCCACTCCGACTTTTTCGTTTGTAAGAACAACAAAGGCAGAATCGGCAAGCGAAAAGTCACGCACGGTAATATTGGTGTCGGAATTTGTCACAAGGTCGGTATATATTTCTTCCTTTTGTTCCATAAACTCCGGGTTGATATGCTGTGAAAGTCCTGCAAGAAGAAGTTCTCCCGCAGACGAGGTCATATCGTTTTCAAGAAAGTATCTGATCAGATTTACAAAATCTCCGCCCTTTATGTTTTGTTCGCCGGCTCTTACCCTTACGCTGTAAGGCACGGCGCTGTCTTTATTTTTATAGCGGATTTCCGAAAGAACGGGAACGCTCACGCTTCCCATGTCGTTGAATATTTCTTCAAAATCTTTCTGATTTATATCTACGTAATAATCAACAGAGCAGGTCAAAAGCTGCTCGACACATTCCTTCACCTTTTCGGTTTTTTGCCTTTTATATATATTTGCAAGGCTTTCGCCGTCATATACAGTTTCGGGTTTTAATGCCGTCACCTTGTAAGAAACATTGTCGAGGTCTGCCTGAATAAGTGCAGCAAAAAGAAGTTCGTCCTCCTTGTTTACCGTAAGAATGAAGTTGGTCTTTCCGCTTACCTCGGGTAAAATCAGAGTTTCGTCTGTTTCAACTGCCGAATATGTAATTTCCTTTTCAGGCGCAAAAAACTCTTTTGCCGAAAAATGATACTTTATACCAAGCGCAATAACAAATACGGCTGTGAATGCGACAACCGCTGCAAGCGCCGTTACAAGAAATCTCTGTTCTATTGACTTTTCTTTATTAACTTTTGAAAAATATATATCTCCGCGGTTTTTGAAAATTCTCATACCACACCTCGCTGATAAAAACATTATATAATAAATAACTATATTTTTCAATTATAACATTATATTAGTTTTGACCTTTTTCAGCAATGTAAAAATATGAGAGAAATCACTATAATATAGATACTATTAACTATATTATAATAATATATAAATATATTTTACTTATATTGTGTAAAAAATGTTGACATCTCGCCATAAAACTGATACTATTTATTATGTAGTATTTTAATATATTAATCC